>Ga0208453_100157_pt1 | contig 12878 bp, 14 predicted proteins | sample Virmet3737_250_FD_185738 | JGI IMG/M metagenome (GOLD analysis project Ga0208453, IMG submission 185738) | Marine viral communities from the Southern Atlantic ocean transect to study dissolved organic matter and carbon cycling - metaG 3737_250... | ecosystem: Environmental > Aquatic > Marine >...
CGGCTACACCTATTGCCCCGACGTCTGCCCGGTCGATACGCAGCGCGCGATGGCCGGCCTCAAGGCCTTCGAACAGGCCAATCCCGAGCTGGGCGCGCAGATCCAGCCGCTGTTCGTCAGCGTCGATCCCGCCCGCGATACCCCCGCGGTGCTCGCCGAATTCACCGACAGCTTCCACCCCCGCCTGGTCGGCATGACCGGCACCAAGGAACAGATCGATGCGGTGACCGAAGCTTTCGCCGCGGTCTATTCGATCGAGGAACCCAACGAGGCGGGCGGCTATCTGGTCGGGCATACCAACATCACCTACCTGTTCGGCCCCGATGGCGAGCCGCTGGCCATGCTGCCGACCGACCAGGGCTCCGAAGCGGTTGCCGCGGAACTGGACAAATGGGTGCGCTGAGGGACCGGTTCTGGGAACGGCCGCTGGCCGATCTCACCACCGAGGAATGGGAAGCGCTGTGCGACGGCTGCGGGCGCTGCTGCCTGCATAAGGTCGAATATGAGGACACGGGCGAGATCGAGCACACCAATGTGGCGTGCACGCTGCTCGATCCGCAGACCGCGCAGTGTACCGATTACAAGCATCGCAAGTCCTTCGTCCCCGGTTGCCTGCGGCTGACGCTGCGCATCGTCGAGGATGTCACCTGGCTGCCGGCGACCTGCGCCTATCGCCGCCGCGCGGACGGGCAGCCGCTACCGCGCTGGCACTACCTGCTGAGCGGCGACCGCGAGGGCGTGGTCCGGGCCGGCGTATCGGTGGCCGGGCGCGTCGTGCGCGAAGACGAGGCGGGTCCGCTGGAACACCATGTGGTCGACTGGGGCGACGGTGACGGGCCGGACGACGACGAAGGCGGTGCCACGTGATCGACTGGCTCCGCCGCGACGCGCTGGAGCCAGTGATCGAGCTCGGCGATCGCACGCTTCCGATCGAGATAACCCGCCACCGGCGGGCGCGGCGGCTGACGCTGCGCCTGGCAGCGGATGGCAGCGCGGTGCGGATCACCCTGCCGCACTGGGCGCGCAGCGCCGAAGCGACTGCCTTCGCCCATGCGCGGCGCGACTGGCTCGCCGCGCAGCTCGCCAAGATCCCGCCCAAGCGCGATCCGGCGGGTGAGGGGCGGCTGCTGTACCGCGGTCGCGAGCTTGCCGTCGGCTGGCGCGGTGATGCACCGCGCAGCCCGCGGCTGGATGGCGGCAAGCTGACGCTGGGCGGACCGCACGACACGCTTGCCAGGCGGCTCCAGCGCTGGCTCGAACATGAATCGCTGCGCCTGTTCGCCGAAGATGCGGCGGACTATTGCGCGCGCGGCAAGCTCGCTCCCGCGCCGGTCAGGCTGAGCCGGGCGCGCAAGCGCTGGGGCAGCTGCTCATCCGAAGGCGTGTTGCGGCTCAACTGGCGGCTGGTGCAGGCGCCCGATGCGATTCGCCGGTCGGTGGTCGCGCACGAGGTCGCGCATCTGGTCCATTTCGACCATTCGCCCGCGTTCCACGCCCTGCTCGCCCGGCTGTACGAAGGCGATATCGCGCAGGCCAATCGCTGGCTCTCAGCGCATGGGCGCGAGCTCTACGCCGCCTTCGACTAGCCCCACTGGCGCGGGCCCGCGAAAGTGCCTATCTTGCGCCGCATGCGCTTCAAATCTCGCTTCGATGCCAAGGCCGGGTTCGCCGACCTGTGGGACTATATTCGCGAACCGCGGCCCTATCGCTGGCCGTTTCTCGCGCTGTCCCTCGCCATCCCGCTGACCGGGCTGGCCATGCTGACGAAGGAATCGCATTTCCGCCCGCCCGACGCGCCCAAGGTCACCTATATCTCGACCTTCGCCGAAGGGCGCACCGACGAGGAAATCCGCCAGTCGAACATCGCCAACCAGCAGCGCAAGGAAGCGCGCGAGGCCGAGCTGGCCGAACTGGAGGCGCGCAGGATCGAAGCCTACAAGGCACTCGGCCGCGCAACCGGGCTCGACGTCGAGGCGATGGAACGCGAAGCGGCCATCGAACGCGCCCGCGAAGAAGCGGAAGCCGAAGCGCGGCGGCGCGAACTCTACCCAGCGGGCACGGCGGTTGACGACAGCGGCGAATGACGCGCGCTGGCTTGATGCGGCCGCGCGGCTGAGCACGCGCGCCCGCCCCGCCAGCTATCCCAATCCGGGCGTGGGATGCATCCTGCTGCAGGGCGACCGCGTGGTCGGGCGCGGCTGGACCGCTGCGGGCGGACGCCCCCATGCCGAAGCCGCCGCGCTGGCGCAGGCGGGCAAGGAAGCGCGCGGGGCCACCGCCTATGTCACGCTGGAACCCTGCGCCCACCGCTCGCCGCGCGGTCCGGCCTGCAGCGACCTGCTGGTCGAAGCAGGAGTGGCCCGCGTCGTCGCCGGGGTCGAGGATCCCGACCCGCGCACTGCGGGCGACGGGCTGGCGCGCCTGCGCCATGCCGGGATCAAGGCCGGGCTGCTGCGCTCCCCTGCAGCCGAGGCCAGCCTTGCGGGCTATCTCACCCGCGCCCGCCATGACCGGCCGCATGTCACGATGAAGATCGCCATGTCGCTCGATGGCTGCATCGCCATGGCCAGCGGCGAAAGCCAGTGGATCACGGGACCGCAGGCGCGCGCGCATGTCCACGCGCGGCGCGCGATGGCCGATGCGATCCTGGTCGGCGGGGGTACCTGGCGCGCCGACCGGCCCAGCCTCGACGTGCGGCTGCCCGGACTGGGCGAGCGCAGCCCGCAGCGGGTGGTGCTGTCGCGGGGCGTCGCGCCCGACGGCGTCACGATCATCAACCGGCCGGAGCAGGTCGCCCAGCTCGAAGCGCTGTATCTCTATGTCGAAGCAGGGGCGAATGTCGCGGCCAGCTTCCTCGCCGCCGATCTCGTCGACCGGCTGGAAATCTACCGCGCGCCGATCATCGTCGGGGCCGGGCGCGGCGCGGTCGCCGATATCGGGCTCGAACGGCTGGACGACGCACACGGGCGCTGGGCGCTGGTCGAACGACGCCAGCTTGGCAGCGACAGCTTCGCCGCCTACAGCCGCCTGCGGTAATCAGGGAGTACGCATGTTCACCGGGATCGTCACCGCCATCGGCACCATCACCACGGCAGAGGACAAGGGCGACCTGCGGGTCACTGTGGCCTGTCCGTGGGACCCGGCGGGCATCGATATCGGCGCCTCGATCGCCTGTTCGGGCGTCTGCCTGACCGTGGTCGAAAAGGGCGGCGAGGAAGGCGATGCCTGGTTCGCGGTCGACGTCTCGGGCGAGACCGTCAGCCGCACGGCGCAGGACCAGTGGCATGCGGACCGCCGGCTCAATCTCGAACCGGCGCTGCGGCTGGGCGATGAACTGGGCGGCCATCTGGTCACCGGTCATGTCGATGCGGTGGGCCGCGTGGTGCTGGCGGAGGATATCGGCGGGTCCACCCGGCTCGAAATCCTCGCTGGTGCGGACATTGCCCCGTTCGTCGCGGAAAAGGGGTCGATCACCATCGACGGCGTTTCGCTGACCGTGAACGAGGTCGAGGACGAACCCGGCGGCGAAGTACGCTTCGCGCTCAACATCATCCCCCATACGGGCGAAGTGACCACGCTGGGCGACCTGTCCGAAGGCGATACGGTCAATCTCGAGATCGACGTGCTCGCACGCTATCTCAAGCGGATGCAGAGCCTCGCCGGCTGATACGGGTACCGACAAGACAATGCTGAAAGCTTTCGCCGGTTCGCGCCCGCTGCTGTGGCTGGTGCTTGCCCTGCCCGGCCTGTGGATCGCCGGGCGCTGGACCTTCACGCCCGATCTCTACGGCTATGGCCACGCGATCGGCGACAGCGGCGACTGGGCGGCCTGGCTGCTGATGGCGACGCTGGCGGTCACCCCGCTGCGGTTGCTGCTGCGGCGGCAGAGCTGGACGCTCTGGCTGATGCGCCGGCGCCGCGATATCGGCGTGGCCAGCTTTGCCTATGCCGCGCTGCACACGGCGATCTACCTGGTGCGCAAGGGTTCGCCCGAATTCGTGCTGGCCGAATTGTCGAGCGGCTATATCGTCGCGGGCTGGGCCGCCTTCGCCTTGTTCCTGCCGCTGGCGCTGACGTCCAACGACCTGTCGGTGCGGCGCATGAAGCGGGCATGGAAACGGCTGCACCGGCTGGTCTATCCCGCCGCGATCCTGACCTTCCTGCACTGGGTCTGGTCGGCCTTCGATCCGACCACGGCCTGGATCCACGTGGGGATCCTGGCCGCGATCGAGATCGTCAGGATTGCGCTGCAGCGCCGTCAGAGAGTGACGTAGTTCTTGAACCGTTCGACTTCGGCTTCGTCGACATACTTGCCGATTTCGCGATCGAACACGCCCATATCGGCATACGGACGGTATTCCTCGAATTCGTGGACCATCTTGTCGGTCATGCCGGGGATGAGGCGGATTTCTTCCTCGGTGCCGCTGTTCAGATTGACCGGCACGAAGACATCGACCAGCACCTGTGCGGCTTCATCCTCGCCCAGCGTCTCGAGCAGCGCGGCGTTGAGATCGGTCACGCTGGCATAAGGCTGGCCGGCAACGATCGCGGCAGCCAGTTCGTCGCTGACGCCGTCGAGCGCGGCGAGCTGTTCGGCAGTGGCCGTGTTCGCATCGAGCACGGCGGCGGTTTCGGCGGCCGCGGCGTCATCGATGGTTTCGACTTCGGCGGTGTCGGTCGTCTCGGCCGTTTCGTCGGCAGCGCCCGAGCAGGCGGCCAGCGAGAGCACCGCACCCGAGAGGGCGGAAGCGAGAACGAGTTTACGCATAAATTGATTCCTCCTTTTGAGAAGCGCTCGCAATAAACACACTGGCGGCGAATGGGAAGCGAAGCGTGGCGATTTTCCTACGTCCGCAAAATCTGCTCCACGCTGGAGGTTGCCGCAGCCGTCTCGCCCCTTGCAATACTCCCGTTCGGCAGATGCGGTCACCGGCCGCCGTTTTTTCCGTCTGGACCGTGTAACATGCGGTCCATGTGACAGGACTTGGGAGCGGCAGTCCTACATTCGTCCTACATCAGCCCAGCGGCCCGCCGGTGAAAGCTTCGCGGTCGATCTCGTACACCAGATGGATCACCCGCTTGCCCTGGTACTTCTCCAGTTCGTAGCGGGTGGTGCGCTGCGCACCGATCGCCTCCAGCGCATTGCGCGAGCGGTAGTTGGTGTCGCCGACGCGGAATTCGACCAGCGCGACGCTTGCGAACGCATGGGCCAGCATGGCGCGCTTCATCTCGGGGTTGTAGCCCTTGCCCCAGCAGCGCGGCGCCAGGAAGGTCCAGCCGATTTCGACCACCCCGCCCTCGTCGGGATCGAACCGGTCGAAGCGCGTCATGCCAAGCATGCGCTCGTCGCGCCGGTCGAGCACGGCCAGCGCGCCCCCGCTGGCCAGGCAGGTGTCGAAGAAGGCGTCGAACACCTCGCGCCGCCAGCGGTCGTGGATCGGGTGCTGTTCCCACACCGCCGGGTCCGACGCGATGGCATGAAGCGCTTCGCGATCGGTCTCTGTCAGCGGGCGCAGGACCAGCCGCTCGGTCTCGAGGATCGGCTGGCGATCCATCGCCGTTCAGTTCCCGGTGACGTCTGCCAGCGCGGCGATGAACTTGGCGGTGTTGCCCTCATGCAGGCCGGCCACGTTGATCCGCCCCGACCCAGCCATGTAGATGCCGTGGTCCTCGCGCAGGCTGACGATCTGGTCCTTCGACAGCGGCAGCACTGCGAACAGGCCGTTCTGGTGAGCCAGCGTCGCGAGGTTGAGCCCGGGCACGTCGTTGTCCGCCGCGGCCAGCCGCTCGCGCACGCGGCGCATGCGTTCGCGCATCTCGGCCAGCTCGTCGAGCCAGGTCGCGGTCAGCGCGTCGTCGCGCAGCACGGTGCGTACCGCCGCGCCGCCGTGATCGGGCGGCATCGACCAGTTGGCCCGCGCCAGCGCATTGGCGTTCGAAGTGATCGCGGGCAAATCGTCCGCGCTCTTCGCGATCATGTAGAAGGCACCCACGCGGTCGCGGTAGAGACCGAAGTTCTTGTCGCAGCTGTAGGCCACCAGCGCTTCGGGCACCTTGGCCAGCACCTTGCGGACGCCCGCGACATCCTCTTCCAGCCCCAGACCGAGGCCGTGATAGGCCACATCGAGGATCGGCAGCACGCCGCTATCGGCCAGAGCGTCCGCGATCCGGTCCCATTCCTCGAGAGTGTAATCGACCCCGGTCGGATTGTGGCAGCAACCGTGCAGCAGCACCGCATCGCTGGCGCGCGCATTGGCGATCACGTCGAGCAGCGCGTCGATATCGGCCGTGCCGTCCGGGGCTGCATGGCGGAAGGTGCCGGTTTCGACGCCCACGTCTTCGAGGATCTGCGCGTGATTGGGCCAGCTTGGCGTGCCGAGATAGACGCGCTGCACGCCCGCCGCCTTCGACAGCGCGACCGCGAGCCGCACTGCGCCGGTGCCGCCCGGCGTCTGCATCCCTTCCAGGCGGCCACCCATCGCGGCGTCCTTGCCGAAGATGTAAGGCTTGAGCGCATCGACGAAGCCGGTGTCGCCTTCGGGCCCGAGATAGCTCTTGGAATCCTGCGTATCGACCAGCTTCTGCTCGGCCGCCTTGATCGCGCGGAAGACCGGCGTCGCGCCGTCATTGGTGCGATAGACGCCGACGCCGAGGTCGATCTTGTCCTCGCGCGGGTCCTGTGCGTGCATCTTGATGAGCGCGAGCAGCGCGTCGGGAGACTGGGCGTCGAGTTGGTCAAGCATGCCCGCCTCATCGCCCGATATGCCAAGGGCCGCAACAGGAAATCCCGCTGCGGCCCCGTGCCCGTGCGAATTATGGTTGGGCGGTCCGAAGGGCGTCTTGTGCGCCGTGCTTCAGAAGGGCAGCCAGCGATGCTTCTTGGAGAACTTCATGTAACCCGCATTGACCCCGAGCCGCAGCCCGGCGCCCATCCGGATCGGGATCAGCACGATGTCGCCCTTGCGCAGATAGCTGGCGGTGAGCCCGCCGATGACATAGGCCTGCCCCTCGCCCGCGGGATAGCGCTCGTACAGCTCCTCGCTGTCGTAGAGGTTGTAGACCAGCACGAAGGTGCTGCCGGCATTCGCCCCGGCGTCGAAACCGATCGACGGGCCCGTCCAGTAGACCGGCTGTTCGCCCTCGACCTTGTGATAGAGCGTGCCCGATCCGTACCGCGCACCGACGATGAACGCCCCGCCCGCCTCGCGACCGACGATATAGGCATTGGGCTCGCCCTGGTCGGCCAGCAAGTTGCGGATCATCTTGGCGACCCCTTCGGCGCCCTTGCCGAACACGCCCTCCGCCGCGCCGATCAAATCGTCCTCGCGGTAAGTGGTCGCGGGATCGTCGACACCGGCGCCGTCGACCGCTTCGCCCGCAGCCTGTTCGGCCGATTGCTCGGACCATTGCGGCTGGTCGGCATAGGTTTCCGCCGGGCCCTCGGCGGGCGCGGCCGCCTGCGGCGCGGGTGTGTAGCTCGGCGTCGGCGCCGGCTCGCCATAGACCGGCTGGTCGCCCGGCTGTTCGACGAGGTCGCCATCGATCGCATTGTTCGGATCGATCGTCTCAACCTGTGCGGCCAGCGGGGCGGCGGCGAGGCCGAAAGCGGCGAGCGCAAGGCCAAGGCGCGGCCAGTTGCGTGTGAATGTGGTCATCGATCCCTCCGTGTCGGCGGCGCTGGCGCAGACAGCTGCGCCGTGAGAAGAATCCCCTTTAAGCGCCCCGGCAATGAAACGGCGATGAACCGAATCGGAAATGCGGCGAAGCGAGTCGTTTCGGGGGTCGGGCGGTGTCCGCAGCCTTGCCGCAAAACTCCCCTTGATGGGCCGGGATACCGTGGCTATAGCGCGCCCCTCGCAACCGGCAGCGCCGGACCATGCGACATGCGGAGACGTGGGTGAGTGGCTGAAACCAGCTCCCTGCTAAGGAGCCATACCTGGTAACGGGTATCGAGGGTTCGAATCCCTCCGTCTCCGCCACCACCTTGTTCCCAATTTTCCACCGATGACCGAGAAAGCTTAGTGATTCTCTAGGCTTACGAGGCACATCGGGTCCTCACCTGTCCTTGCCAATCCGCCGGTATCCGATTGGATTTGTGGGAATAAATGTGGGAGATTTGGGCGGTTATGGGAAAGCTTTCAGCAACAGCGGTGAAGGCCGCAACAAGGCCCGGCAAACTCGGCGATGGCGACGGTCTGTACCTTGTCGTGAAGCCATCTGGCTCCAAAAGCTGGATGGTCAGGGTCCAGAAACACGGCAATCGCCGTGATTTTGGTCTCGGAAGCGCGTCTAAGGTGTCTTTGGCGATTGCCCGCGAAAGGGCACGAGAGATTCGCACCTGGGTGGAACTCGGGCTAGATCCGCTGTTCGAACGGCGCAAGGCGCAGGGCATCCCGACCTTTCGCGAGGCCACCGCTAAGGTGCTGGCCCAGCACCGCAGCACCTGGCGCAACGAGAAGCATGAAAAGCAATGGATCAGAACGCTGGAGGTTTATGCCTTCCCGCATCTGGGCAATGTCCAGGTCAATGACATCACCGGACCGATGATTAGAAACGTGCTCGCCGAGATTTGGCTTTCCAAGCCAGAAACCGCGCGCCGCGTGCGCCAACGGATCGGCACTGTGCTCGATTGGGCCTATGCCTCGGGCTACCGCGATAGCGAAGCGCCGATGCGGGCGATCAGCAAGGGTCTGCCGCGACAGCCCAAGAAGGATGGCCACTATGCCGCGATGCCTTATTCCAAGGTATCAGCGTTCATCCCGCGCATACGTGAGCGCGAGAGCTACAGCAGGCTGGCGCTGGAGTTTACTATTTTGACCGCTGCGCGATCCGGCGAGGTCCGCCATGCGGTATTCGGCGAATTCGACCTCGAGGCAAAGCTGTGGACGATCCCCGAGGAGCGGATGAAAGCGCACCGCGAGCATGTGGTGCCGCTGTGCACCCGCGCGGTGCGGATCATCGAGCGTTGCACCGAACTGCGCATCCTAGGCCTGCCGCTGGTCTTTCCCGGCGCGCGGATGCGTAAGCCGATGTCGGACATGACGCTCACAAAGCTGCTGCGCGATATGAAGGAGACCTGCACGGTTCACGGGTTCCGCTCGGCTTTCAGAGATTGGGCGAGCGAAGAAACCAACCATCAAAGCGATGTGGCCGAGGCAGCGCTGGCACACGCGGTTAAGGACAAGACCGAAGCGGCCTACCGGCGCGGCAATCTCTTGGAGAAGCGTCGGCTGCTGATGGAAGACTGGGCGGCTTACTGCTGCACGGGCGGGTGCAACAGAGATGCATAATCAGCAGCAACACTGGCGGTTCGAAACCCGCCAGCACAAACTTACCAGCTCCGCAGTTCAAGCCCCCTCCCTAGAAATGGGGATGGCTAACCCTGTGGATAAAGCTGTGGGCTCTTCGGACGATCAGGAACCGAAAGCTCGGACTATCGGGAACCTAAACCACCTTCAAACATCTGGCATTGTTGGAAAATATGGCCCCTTAACTATGCTAACAAACAATCCTGTCGGATTGTTGCTAACGCGGCACGACTGCGCGCGGCTCCTCAGCGCTTTGGGGTGCGCCGTCGCCGCGCGCCCCGCGACTTGGCAGGTGCAAGAATCTCAAGCGCTTGCTAGGGATTGAGCGATGAAGACCGACCTCGATCATCTGCCCCCGCAAAAGCAGCGCGAGCTGGAGCGCGTGGTGCAGCTGATCTTTGAAGAATTTGATGATGCCTTCGCGCTGGCCAAGCATAACTGGAAGAAGGCCGGGCGCATTCTGAAGGTGATCCTCTACGGCAGTTATGCGCGGGGACCTTCACCGACTGTTTGATGCTGGTTTGATGGCTATCGACCCTCACACATTGCAGGTGAAATTTCATCGCAAAGCAGAACAAGTATATGCCGATTTTAAGCGAAACCAGATATCTCTACCTGACGATGGCCCTACGGCTGCGGATTTCGAAGAGCGCTGGCAGATGTTTCAACCGGCCTAGATCCTAAGCGGCTAAGTCTGCTTTGTGATTGCTTAATGTTGGATGAGAAAGCGCATGGCAGCTATTGAACGAAGAGTGAGCCAGGGCATGAAGCCCAACCACAAGAAGCTGCTGCGCATCTACCGCGAGGAAGGACTGCGCGTGCGTCGCCGTGGCGGTCGCAAGCGGGCGCTGGGCACGCGCAGGCCAATGGTGCTGCCAGATGGTCCGAACCAGCGGTGGTCGCTCGACTTCGTCTCTGACAGCCTGATCTGCGGCCGACGCTTCCGCATCCTGTGCGTGGTAGACGACTACACGCGGGAATGCCTGGCGCTGGTCGCGGACACGTCCCTGTCCGGCGCACGGGTCGCCCGCGAACTGACCAGCCTGATCGGGATGCGTGGGAAGCCGCACACGGTGGTCAGCGACAATGGCACCGAACTGACCTCGTCGGCCATCCTGCGCTGGTCACAGGAACGGCGGGTCGAATGGCATTACATCGCACCGGGTAAGCCGATGCAAAACGGCTTCGTCGAGAGCTTCAATGGTCGTCTGCGCGACGAGTGCCTCAACGAGACACTGTTCACCTCGCTGGCCCATGCGCGGTTCGTGCTGGCTGCCTGGCGGCACGATTACAATACAGTCAGACCACACTCAAAACTGGGCGGGAAGACCCCCGCCGAGATCGCCGGCGAACGTGTCTGGGGGCATGCCCCCAGACACGTTGCCATCCCATCAAACATCAATCATGAAAGAGCGAGACTCTACCTCTGAATGGTAACAATCAGGGGAGCACGTCAGATCGCGCGCGCTAGCGTAGTTTTTCCGGAACTCGAAGTGCCTTCAAGAATGATAACTCTTGCTTCGCCGCTCACTCTAACCATCACCCTTCAAACAATCTACCACTCTCCCCCTACACGTGTTGGCCAACATTAAACATGTTTCCAAAGCGAACTAATGACAGTTTCAGAACGTCACGGAACCCGAGTTGAAAGGCCGTAATCGGATCGTTTGCGGAAAGTCCGCTTCGTAGCGTTCATACATTCAAAGCGGACAGACCGCATCAGGCCCAGGATCTGTTATTTGTATCCCGTCATTTCATTCGAATTATAGCGCTGCCCTTGCGGGCGACCTGCTCTATCCGCTGCGCGGACCGGGCCCGTAGTCCCGGCCCATTCGGGTGACGATCAGGAGCATTTTGGTATCGAGCGGGAGTTTATGGTGGACGCGCTCTGTCCCGCGCTGCGCGCTCCTGAGGGCGCGGCCTTTTTTGCGCTAACCCGCAGGCACTCTTGCCTCTCTCATTGCCGGACGCCCGCTGGCCCACAGGCCCGCGCGCAGGACGTCCGGCGGCTTCGCGCCGTGCAAGGGGGCCGTTGTTGGTGCGGATCGCTGACGCGATCCTTGCGCGGGAACGCCAAGGGCTTCGCCCTCTCATTCCCGAAACCGCAAATAGACACCCCCGGGTGGCGGGCTTCGCCCGCTGGCCCGCGCCAGGGCATCGATTTGCGGTTTTCCCTCCCCCTCCCATCCTCGCCGGAGGGCAGGCGACATGGCTTAAGCCATGCGCACCCAAAAGAACTTTGGTCGGTAGATAGGATGGCCGGGACCTTTCTTGAGGGCGGATCATTCCGTACCGCCATCCAATCGCCGTCAGCGCTTTCCTGCAATCTCGGTCAACCATAGACAAAACCGGAAAACACTGGACAAGAGTGACCTATTTGGAGCACTGTTTCCCTACTGGAAATTGGCAGTTTCAGAATGCGCGTGGTCAAAAATGTGGGAACGAGAGTAGCAGTTTTGGAGTTCTGAAATCTAATCAAATCATTAGGTTGGATTGTTATAAGGCCTCCGTCTCCGCCACTGGCTTCTCGGGCCGATATCCGAATCCCCTCTTGAGAAAGGCGAACGTCCGTCCGGCGCGAACTCCGAGCCGGTCGGTCAACCGGCGAGGATACGGCTGTGGGGAAGAGGGATGCGGTGCGCAGGCACTGGTATCGCGCCGCCTGCGTTGAGCAAGACTGTCTGGCAATCGCGTCCCGGTGCCCCTCCCGCGCGGCGGCGGGCCGGGGACCGGGACACGCCCTGGCGCCTACGGCTGGTCGAAGAAGTCGACCTTGCCGGTGTCGAGGTCGTAATGCGCGCCGACGACCTTGAGCTTGCCCGCCGCCTGCGGGTCGAGCAGCAGCGGATCGGTCGTGGTACGCAATTGCTTGACCACGCGCGACACATTCGCGCGGATGGCGTTATCCAGCATGTCGCCCTCGCTGCCCCGGACTTCGAGAACCGCGGGAATGATCGGTTCGATCATGCGGCCGATGCTGCCCGGGAAGGTGGCGTTGTCGTCGACGACTGCCTTGGCCGCCTTGACCGCGCCGCAGGATTCGTGGCCCATGACCACGATCAGGGGCACGCCCAGCTCTGCCACGGCATATTCGATCGAGCCCAGCGCCACCGTATCGACGGTGTTGCCCGCATTGCGGATGATGAACAGTTCGCCCAGCCCGCGGCCGAACAGGATTTCGGGCGAGACACGGCTGTCGGAACAGGTGACATAGGCCGCGAACGGCGCCTGTCCCTGTGCGATCTCGAGGCGGCGCTCGCGCCCGACAGGAGCGGCCGTCGGCACGTCGTTGAGGAAGTTGCGATTGCCCTCGATCAGCAGTTCGAGCGCCTGATCGGGAGAGAGCGCGGTCTTGCCGTCGACCACGGGGGCCAGCCGGGCGGGCTGCGGGGCCTGGGCCGCGGCCATGCCGGTACCGGCAGCCATCGCGCCGCCGGCCACTGCGGCACCGGCGAGTACATTGCGTCGAGACATCATGTTATGCTCCTTTGGTTCATGCGGTGAGGACGAGGAAACCGAGATAGCCGGCATACGCCGCCAGCAGGGCGAAAGCGGGCAGGCGCGACACTC
>Ga0208453_100161_pt1 | contig 12460 bp, 8 predicted proteins | sample Virmet3737_250_FD_185738 | JGI IMG/M metagenome (GOLD analysis project Ga0208453, IMG submission 185738) | Marine viral communities from the Southern Atlantic ocean transect to study dissolved organic matter and carbon cycling - metaG 3737_250... | ecosystem: Environmental > Aquatic > Marine >...
GCTGCCGGGCGGCGCGCGCGTCCAGTTCTGTGGTCCGCCCGCGGCGCGCAAGCACTGGGCCATGGCGATCCGCCGCCATCGCCGGCTCGACCTGCCGCTCGATGCCTATGACACCGGTCCGCTAAGGCCGCAGGGGCGGGACGCCGTGCCCGATACGCAGGCGCAGCCGATCGCCTTTCTGCGTGAGGCGATCCGCCAGCGGCGCACCATCCTCGTCTCGGGTGGGACAAGCACCGGCAAGACGACGTTCCTCAACGCCATGCTCGGCGAAATCCCGCGTCACGAACGCGTCGTGCTGGTCGAGGATACGCCCGAGCTCAGGTTGCCCGGCGAAAACGGCGTCGGGCTGGTCGCGGTCAAGGGCGAACTGGGCGAAGCCAAGGTCACCGCCAACGAATTGCTGCAGGCCGCGCTGCGCCTGCGCCCCGACCGGATCGTGCTGGGCGAACTGCGCGGCGCCGAAAGCGTCAGCTTCCTGCGCGCGATCAACACCGGCCATCCGGGCAGCTTCTCCACCGTCCACGCCAACTCGCTGCGCGGCGCGCTCGAGCAATTGTCCCTGATGGTCATGCAGACGGGAATCGGGCTGACACGGAGCGATACCATCGCCTATGCGGCCAGCGTGATCGACGTGTTCGTGCAGCTTGGACGCGATGAATCGGGCAGGCGCGGCATTATCGAACTGGCCGAAAGCCATACTCTCGTCTGACAGCGGTATTTTTTTACACACCCTGCGCGGCGTCGGGTGCCGTAGCGTCAATGATCGCTCGCCTAGCGTCTCTAAAACAACACTCGCCAAAATTCGCCGTCCTTTTGCGCAACAATCATGCGCCCATGCTTGCGTGCATACGAATGTGTGTTAGCAATACGCCATAAGCCGCAAAGACGGCACATGGAGAGGAGAGGGTTAATGAGGGTAAGGGCTTCCCTGCTCGCGGGTATCTGCGCGAGCGCTATTTCGTTCCCGGCATTTGCGCAGGACGCTGCCGAGGATGGCTTCGATGATCCGCGGTTCGATAACAACGTGATCATCGTTACCGCGCAGCGTCAGAACCAGTCGCTGCAGGAAGTGCCGATTGCAGTCAGCGCGTTCGACAGCGAGGCGCTCGAGGCGCAGCAGATCGAAAACGCCAGCGACCTGCAACTGACCCTGCCCAATGTCTCCTTCACCAAGTCGAACTTCACCAGCGCAAGTTTCACGATCCGCGGGATCGGCGACCTTTGCGTGGGCGTGACTTGCGATAGCGCGACTGCGATCCATACCAACGGTTCGCCGCTGTTCGGCACGCGCCTCTTCGAAACCGAATATTTCGATCTCGAGCGCGTCGAAGTCCTGCGCGGACCGCAGGGCACGCTGTTCGGTCGCAACGCGACTTCGGGCGTGGTCAATGTGGTTACCGCCAAGCCCGAACTGGGTACTTTCGGGGCCGCTGCCGAATTCGAATACGGCAATTACAACAGCATCAAGGCCAAGGGCATGGTGAATGTGCCGCTCGGCGACACGCTGGCCTTCCGCGCGGCCGGGTTCTATCTCAATCGCGACGGGTTCACCGACAACCTCTACGACAACTCCGATATCGACGGACGCGACATGTACGCGGTGCGCGGGTCGCTGCGCTTCGAGCCCACCGCCGACACCACGCTCGACCTCATGGCGTTCTACTTCCGCGAGAACGATGACCGGTTGCGGATCCAGAAGCAGGCCTGCCAGCGCGATCCCACCGGTGTGCTGGGCTGCCTTAACAACCGCCGCGATTTCGACAGCACCAATGCCAATTCGACGCTTGGTTCGGTCCTCTCTTCGGTAGAACTGTTCCGTATTCAGGGCATACCCGAGGCGCTGGCCCTAGGCAGCGTCTACGGACCCGACGGATACGCCAATTTCGACGAGCCCAACGATGTGCGCACGGTCAACACCGCGTTCACGCCCGAATACTTTGCCGACGAACTGCAGTTGCAGGCCCATCTCGATCAGCGGATCGGGCCCATGAACCTGTCGCTTACAGGGATATACCAGGAAACCTCGGTCGATTCCCGCCAGGACTACAACCTCGGTATCCTCGATCGCAGCGGCTATGCCGGCGCCCTGAACACGCTGGCTTTCTTCGCGGCGAACGGCATTCCCACGGGCGTACCGGCCCAGCCCTTCGTTCCGGGGTCGAACGCCTATTTCGCGCCGATCGCGAACGCGCTGATCCCGAACGGGCCCGATGGCGTGCTATGCACATCGGATAACGATGCGGGCAATCTGGGGGCGTTCGAGGGCAATTCGATCTGCGCCGATGTTCCGCTGGCCTTCGACCGGTCGAGCCAGGAGCAGACCTCGTGGTCGGGCGAGGCGATCCTCTCCAGCGATTTCGACGGACCGTTCAACTTCCTGCTGGGCGGCATCTACGCCGAATCCGAAGTCGGCGAGAACAGCTATTACGTCAACAACTTCGGGCTGGACTACGCCAGCGCGATCCTCGGGACATTCTCGGCATTCGGGGCAGGGGCACCACCATCCTACCTCGCGACGTCGATGTACCGGAACAACACGACCGACTTCAAACTGGAAAGCTTCGGCATCTTCGGCGAAGTCTATGTCGACATCACCGACCGGCTCCAGTTCACGGGCGGCATCCGCTACAATGACGACAGCAAGAGCGTTGCCGCGCGGACGACCTACGCAAGCTTCCTCAATCCCTTCGGTAATGGCGAACCGTTCACGTCGCCATTCGTCGGAAGCTTCGATGCGGATGCCGGGACGCCGGGGAACCAGTTGTTGCAGCAACGCGAAGTCAGTTTCGATGCGATCACCGGGCGCGCGGTCCTCGACTTCGCGATCTCGCCCGACAACAACCTCTATTTCTCCTATTCGCGCGGCTACAAGTCGGGCGGGATCAACCCGCCGCTGTCACCGGTCTTCGCGGTTTCCGAAAGCTTCGATTCGGAGAAGATCGACGCTTTCGAAATCGGTTCGAAGAACAGTTTCCTGAACGGCGCGGCTCAGGTGAACCTCACGGGGTTCTACTACAAGTACAAGGGCTTGCAGCTTAGCCGCATCGTTGCTCGGACTTCGGTCAACGATACGATCGATGCCAATATCTGGGGCGTCGAGCTCGAGACCATCCTGCGGCCCAGCTACAACTGGATGGTCAACATGAACGTCAGCTACCTCAATGCGAAGGTGGCGGGCGATCAGTTCTTCAGCAATCCGCGCGATCCGGGCGGCGGCGATCCCGACGCCGTGATCATCAAGGACTTGTCGAACGGCTCGCTGTGCGCGGTGACCGGCGCGGGGGCCAACGCTTTCGTCGGGGCGGTGAACGCCGGACTGGGACTGCAGGGCCCGGCCGCCTTCCCCGCCGACGGGGGGATTGCCTCGACCGGCGCGTTCAGCATCTGCAGCGTGCTCGACGCGCAGACCGCCAACCCGGCTTTCGCAGCGCTGGGTCCGATCGACGTGCTGAGCCCGGGCGTGGAGGTCAATCTGAGGGGCAATCGCCTGCCTCAGGCGCCCGAATACAAGGCTTCGGTGGGCGTGCAGTACACTGCCGATTTCGACAATGGCATGTCGCTCGTCCCGCGGTTCGATCTGGCCTATACGGGCGAACAATACGGCAATGTGTTCAACGGCAACGTCAACCGGATCGAACCGTTCGTCCAGGCGAACGCCTCGATCACGCTGAACGGGAACGACAACCGCTGGTTCGTACGCGGTTTCGTGCAGAACATCTTCGACAGCGACTCGGTAACGGGCCTATATGTCACCGATGCTTCGTCGGGCAATTTCACCAACATCTTCACGCTTGATCCGCGGCGCTACGGCATCGCGATCGGGGCGAAGTTCTAAGCTACCCGCAAGAGCGGGGGGAGAGGGAAGGGGCGGCCTGCGGGTCGCCCCTTTTTTCGTGAAGGTCCCGGCCTCCCGCCGTGTTCAGCGCTTGCTGGATGCAAAAGGCGAGAAGTCGGTATCGGTGTCGAACAGCTCGACCCCTTCGGCGCGTTTGAGCGCGCCGACCGCGGCATAGGTGACCGGGGTCAGCAGCGCCTCCCACAGCGTCTTGATCGCCCATTGCGACAGCACGACCTGCCACAGCAGCTCGACCGGCCATCCGGCCAGGCCCCAGAAGGCCAGCGGGTAGAAGATCAGGCTGTCGAGACCCTGGCCGATCACCGTCGACCCGATCGTGCGCATCCACAGATGGCGCCCCTGCGTCCACACCTTCATCTTGGCGAGGACATAGCTGTTGGCGAATTCGCCAGCCCAGAAGGCGACCATCGACGCCAGCACGATGCGCCAGCTGTTGCCGAACACGAACTCGTAGGCTTCCTGTCCGGGCCAGCCCTCCGCCGGCGGCAACTGCACCACGACCCACGCCATGAAAGCCATGAAGAGCAATGCGGCAAAGCCCGTCCAGATGACCCGCCGTGCACGGGCATAGCCGTATACTTCGGTCAGGATGTCACCGATGATGTAGCTGACCGGGAAGAACAGCACCCCGGCGCCGAACGACCATTCGCCGATGACCGGCAGTATGACGTAGCTCGGTTTCGATGCGCCGATCAGGTTCGACAGCAACAGGATGGTGACGAAGGCCGCCATCACCAGATCGTAATAGCGAAAATGCGGTGCGGGCGTATTCGTCGGAGCGTTTTCCATCGCAAACACGGTTAGTGCCGATTGGCCAGCCGCGAAAGGCACGTTATGGCACCCGCGGAGCGCGCCCGTAGTTCAACTGGATAGAGCACGAGCCTTCTAAGCTTGGAGTTGCAGGTTCGAGTCCTGCCGGGCGCGCCAGTTTACCATGGAAGTGCGCCCCGGTGCCGTATCGGCACCGGGGGTGCTTACCGCCTGAACCAGGCTGGCCACCGGGCCACGAACGGTAAGCTGTTCCTTGGTCATCACGACCTCACTGACGAACGCCTGCACGTAATTCTTGCGCAGTGCGGGGTTATTGGGATCGGTAAGCTTTTTCTTCAGACCGGCAGCAAACGCGGCGAGCGTATCCCTGTCGATGCGGTCCCCCTTGCTACCGCATTGGCGTTCGAGCAGATTGATCTCTTCGTCGAGCGCGGCGCGTCTCGACTGGTGGCCCGCGAGGCGCTTCTTGAGATCCTTGTCCTTGGAATCGACGAGCCCTGCCTCGATCGATTCGAAGAGACGCTGGATGGCGGTGTCGGCGGCAGTGCGCTCGTTGCGCAGAGTGACGATGTCGCGCTTGCGCTTGGCATCGGCACCTGCCGAGCGCTCCAGCAACTGCGCCAGAAGCTTCTCGAGGCGGGCAGGATCGAGCAAACGCTGCTCGAGAACTTCGACGACGGCGTTGTCCACCTGCTGCATGGGAATATTGTTGTTCCCACAGGTGCGATCCTTCTTCCGGCGCACGTTCGAACAGGAATAGTATAGATACTGGCCGCCCTTGCCGTTCATTAGCATCATAGTGCCGTCGCAGCCCGGGTTACCGCAGCGACCGAGGCCAGAGAGCAGAACCGGGCTCGAATGGGAACGCGCCGGCGTCATCTTGGGGTTGCGTGACTTGAGGATTGCCTGGAACTTGTCGAAGGTCTTCTCCGGTATGATCGCGGGGACTTCGACCTCGATCCATTCCTCGCGCGGACGCTTCGTATTGGTGCGGCTGTCCTTCGTGTTGTAATAGTGGCGACCGACATATGTCTCGCGTGTCAGGATCGTATGAACCAGCGCGGGCGTGTACTTGCGACCACGGTAGCTCAAACCCTTTTCATTGAGGTGCTGGGAAGGCTTGCCGATGCCCATCGATGCCTTACCACCGGCACCAACATAAGCGCCATAGACATACTCGACCGTAGCGGCCTCGGACGTGACGACCCTGATCTTCTTCTTGTGCTTTTTACCTCTCATCTCCGCCGTGTATGTTTCATAACCGAGCGGAGGCTGCGATCCGTTCCAGAAACCGTCTTCGGCATTACGGCGCATCACCGCCGTCACTATGCCGGCGACGAGCTGATTGCCGAACTCAACGCCTCGGGATCGATCCTGCGCCGGTATGTCCACGGTCCGGGCACCGACGATCCGGTAATCTGGTTCGAGGGGGCCGGCACTTTCCAACCGCATCTACCCGCCGCTTCCTTCACCGCGATGAGCGCGGCAGCGTGGTCGCCGTGACGAACAGCTCGGGCAGCGTTCTCCAGCGCAACAAGTACGACGAGTGGGGCACGCCTGACACGGGCAATCTCGGCCGGTTCCAGTATACCGGCCAGACTTGGATCCCCGAGATCGGCATGTATTACTACAAGGCCCGCATCTATTCTCCACTGCTCGGCCGGTTCATGCAGACCGACCCGATCGGCTACGAGGACGGCATGAACATGTATGCCTATGTCGCAAATGATCCGATCAATGGCATCGATCCGACGGGGATGGAGTGCAATAGCCCTCGTGGCGGAACAAGGTGTCCTGAAACTTCTAGCCCTGCGGCGACCACCGCTACAGCCGCTACAGCTGTAGCGGCTCGGGAGGGCACGGGGTCAGAACGTGCGCGCGGTCAGTATCGCCAGCAAGTGTCTCGACTCGCGCCGAACGACAGCCGAGGAAGATCGGCAGCAAAAGCGAATGCGAGAGCGGCCACTCCACCAATTACGAGGGGTGTTGTTGAAGGGACACGACCCGGAACAGGCGCGCAACCAGGTTCTGGAGGAACAGCAAATCGAACCAACGCCGGAGCTGACAGACTAGCGGGCCGATTAGGGACAGCTGGGCGGGTTGCCGGGGTTGCGGGAGTTGCCGTCGGTGCTGCGCGCATCGCAAATTCTGATACGCCGGGACAAGAAGCTGCCAGAGTTGGGGGTGGCGTTGCTGGTGCATTGGCGGGAGCGAAAACAGGGGCTCTTGCTGGTGGCGCTCTCGGTGGGCCGTGGGGAGCCGCTATCGGTGGAGTTGTAGTCGGCATCGCTGGTGGATTTGCCGGTGAAGCCGCAGTAGATGAATTGCTGGATTGGTAGCTCGATGGGTGCGGTCACCGCTAAAAAAGTAGAAATAAATGGAGAAGAGATTCGTCTCCGCAGTCGGTTTCGGAAGTTCGATCTTCGGAAGAAAGATATCAAGGAATTCCGAATTAGGAGAATGCCTTCTCTTTTCGATGAGATAGGGATTGAGCTTTCAGGCGAGAAGACATTCTTAGTTCCTGAACGGGCGCGAGGGTTTTTCGATCTTGTCGAATTTCTCAACGTGGAAACAGTTTTCGGGGCGCTCTGGTATCGAGATGCTGAAGATGGCCGTGAGCTTCGGCATACCTTGCTAATTGTATAACCTCGCCGATTTATGCCGCCAATTGTAGTTGCGCGGTCATCCCACCGCCATCTCCACCTCCCGCCGCACCTCATCGATCGCGCCGATCTGCGCCCCATCGCGTAGCCCCATCGCCTCGGTGAGCCTGGCGCGGCTATCGGTGTAGAGCGCGACCGCATCCCTGGCGCGGCTGATGGCGACATAGACCGCCGGAGCATCGACGGTGTTGGCGCGGAAGCTCTCCAGATGGGCCATGACCCGATCGGCGGTTGCGCCCTGGGCGGAGTGGATAGTGCGGACCCATCCTGGCCGGATATGCCGATCGGCGAGGCGGGATAGGTCGAGCGCCTCGTGCTTGCCGTCCTCGCGCTCGACGGTGATGCCGCCGCGCTGCGGATCGATCCCGACCACGCTGGCGGTATGGCCGTTGAGGCGTCCGGCGCGGCGGTTGTTGCGGGTGAACTGCACCCTGTCCCCGGTGCGAAACTCCTGTTCGACCTCGACGAACGCTTCCGCCTGGTCGCCGCCCCATCTGGCGGGCGACCAGGCGACGGCCTTCCCCTGCGGCGTGGCGAGCGAGACCGTGCCCGCCCCGGCATTGATCGCCTCCACCCGATAGGCGCGTCCCCGGCTTAGCCGCTGTTCGCGACTGCCGCGCCGGAACGTGACGATCTGGCCGGGGGCGTAGCTGGCAGCATCGGCGGCCTCGGCGCGGGTCAGCCCGAGCGGTTCGAGCGTGGTGGCGGTGATCGTGTCCGCTCCCAACGTGCCGTCGCGAACCAGCTCGGCCCGGATGGCGTCGGTGAGCCGCTGGCGTCCCTCGCGGGTCGGATCGAGCACGAGGGTCCGCTCGCGGTCCTCAGGCGATAGCCTGGCGTAATCCCTGGCGATGGCTGTATAGCGCAAGCCATCGTCGCCCTGCTCGACGATCCGCCCACTGCCCTTGTCGATGGCCTCGAACGCGCGGGCCGCTTTGCCTGCCAGGATCGCTTCAACCGCCTCCCTGGTGTGGGCGTTGGTCTGGCGCACGATCTGGTCGAGGACGTGGGTGGCCATGCCGTGTTCCTGTAGCTGACCAAACGTGGAGCCTGCTTCGACAAGGCTGGAGGCGGCCATTTACCATGAACAGGGCCAAGGCGGTGCCGCGGTCGCCATGTCGGTTGGCCTGCGGCATGTTCGCCAGTCTAAACCCGGCTCTTGTCCGCTTTTTATGAGGAACAGTGCCAGCCAACTCCGCATGGGCGTTGGAGGGCCTGCCATGCCGTCCTCCCTTACCGGACAAAAATTGTGCAAGCGCAAATAAGACCCTTGGCGCAGGTGCCGCGCCGATACAGTCCTTCGCTCAGGCCGCTGCAACGCCCTGGATGCCGGCCACGATCGAGGCCGCGCCGAAGAGGATAAAGACCCCAATGATGACCGTTGCACCGAAGCGCCAATTGAGCCGGCCGGTCAGCATCATGAAGCCGACCGCCGCCACGGCCATTACGGCCACTGCAGTTGCGACATTGCCGAGCAGCGTCCCCTGAAGCCAGCCCAGCGCATTGACGATCGGGCCAGAGCCAGCCGGGTCCATTCCCTGCGCCATGGCCATGGTGGGCGTGGTTCCCACGACAAACGCCGCGAAGAGATTGGCAACACGCATTTCGATCTGCTCCCTTTGATAGCGCTGTGAAATTTTCTGTCGGACCTGGGTTCGCGCGCCCCGCGCCAACTGTACGACTAGGTGAAGGTTTCTGGCAGGGTCAAGGGCCGCACGGGCTACTGTGCGACATATCACCGGACGGTCAATGGCGACGAACCGTGCGCCACTAATCTCTCTCTCTCTCTCTCTCTCTCTCTCTCTCTCTCTCTCTCTCTCTCTCTCTCCAGGAATAGGACGAGCGATGGCTGACAGTTTCCCTCAGTCCCATTGGCATGGATCCCAGCCGTGGGTGATGCCGACCCAACGGCCCGGGAATGCCATCAGCGAGGCGGGAAAGGTCGAGCACTTCATACTTTCCTTCTTCGCATTCGAGCGCGGCGTTGCTTCACTCGAGTCGCCGCCGATGACGCCCACATTGCATCCGTTCAAGCGCCCGGCTCCGCGGCTGCTGCGGGTGCACCGGATGAGGGGTCCGGGGCGCAGTTCCTGTTCGACCTCAACGAGCGCTTCGGCCGGGTCGCCGCAATAGGGGGCCCAGGCGACCAAGCGATGCTCATGCATTTCGGTCATCCGGCCGCGGTCCGGGAGGTCACCCTGCGCCAACGCCGCATATTGCACCGCATCTTCAACTTGCTCTCTGATGCGCCTGCTATCCTCGTTAATTGCCCCGAATGCACGCGCCACCTATCTAGACTAGGCCAACAATAATTTCCCAATGTTTCGAGTGCCCATTTTCGTCACGCCGGGCGCGCCAATTTCCCGAGAGGGAGACCTTGCGCCGTTCTTGCAGGATGGCGCTTGCGGCCGGATCGCAATCGATCTCCCGTCTATCCACTTACCGGGTCCCCTGCGCTTCAGGACGGTGGGGTTTCGCAACCTGCCAGGCATGGCCGCAGCATTTCGAGCAGCTGGCGGGTTTCCTGCTGATCTGCGGATTGCAGGAGGTGGCGTTCATCGACCCGGCATCGTTCGCCGAGGTCGGCTTCGCCGAAATAGGCGGCCACCCCGGTGACCTGGTGGAGAAGCTCGGCAATTTCCTGCTTCTGCTCAGCATCGATAGAGTGGCTGGCAAGAGCGGCATCGACCGCGTCCAGGCTGGCTTGTCGGCGCTGTTCGAACAGGGCGCGCAGTTCGGGATCCGTTTCCTCTTCGATCGGGTCGTCCACGGGCGGCCTACCTTTCATCGCCGGTTTCCTCCGTCATGCGCCTCCCGAGCGCTATTGTCCCACCCGCGCGCTTGCCGGGCCGCGCACCGCAAAGTCTGCCTGCAAGTCTGCGGCTTGGCAACGGCCGATCACCCCGCTTGCCGGAGTGCCCGCGCGCGGCTGATCGCTCAGGTGTCGAACCAGTGCCGCAGTTCGTCGAGAGCGCGACCGATATTCGCGTCGTCGGCGGCAAGCTTCAGATCCCGTTCGATCCGGCCTGCAAGCTGGCCGAGTTCTTCGTCACCGAAGTATTTGGCGATGCCGGCCATGACGTGGAGCTTGTCGCGCAGCAGGTCGCATTGCGCGGAACCAAGCATGTCCTCGCCCTCGAGCGCGGCAAGCTGGTTACGCAGTTCGAGCTTGCGCTGTTCGTACATGTTCCGGGCATCGTCCACATCCACCGAAAGGTCGGTTTCCGCCAATTCGCCGGATACCGGCGCCGGTTTGGTGAGCCATTGTTCGAGACAGGGGCCAAGCCGTTCTGCCGAGATCGGCTTGGCGACATGGTCCTGCATGCCGGCTTCCATGCACAATTCGATATCGTCGGCATAGGCATTCGCGGTAACCGCGATGATCGGCAGTTCGCGCGGACCGACGCCATTCGCGCGGAGCGCGCGTGACGCGTCGAGCCCGTCCATGACTGGCATCTGCATGTCCATCAGCACGGCATCGAACGGTCGGCCCTGTGCCTTCGCCTCCATGACCTGCTGGACCGCCTGCTGACCGTCGTCGGCGACCTGCGTTTCCACTCCCAGGCGCGAGAGCATCGCGACGATGAGCTTCTGGTTTATTTCCGCGTCCTCCGCCAGCAGCACCCGCCGCCCGGCCAGCGCCGTGCGGTAGCTCGATGCCGAGTTGTCCTGTTTGGCGGCGGACTTCTGCGCAGGGCATTTCACCAAGGGCAAGACAAGTTCGAAAGTCGACCCCTTGCCCGGCGTGCTCTCGGCGGTCAGCCGGCCGTCCATCAGTTCGGCGAGTTGGCGCGCAATCGCCAGGCCGAGCCCCGTGCCACCGCCCGAAGCGCTGGCCTTGCCCTTGCCGAAATTATCGAGCTGCGCGAATTCCTCGAAGATGTAGGCAAGCTGGTCGGGCGGCACGCCGATACCGGTATCGATCACCCGGAACACGATCTTGCCGTCTTTTTCGCAGGCCTCCACGCGCACCGATCCGCGCTCGGTGAACTTGATTGCATTGCCGACGAGGTTGAGGACGATCTGGCGGATGCGCAACTTGTCGCCAATGCCTTCGGGCATGTCCGGGGGGACATCAATGTCGAGCCTGATACCCTTGGCCTTGGCATTGGGTTCGAACAAGCGCGCGCTGCTGCGTACGATATGCCCGAAATTCACCGGTTCGCGGGTCAATTGCATCCGGCCGGCCTCGATCTTCGACAGGTCGAGCAATTCGTTCAGCAGGCGCAGCATGGCCTTGCCCGAATCCGAAATCATCCGCGCATATTCGTGGTGCTCTTTCTCGAGCTCGCTTTCGAGAAGCAGATCGGCGAACCCGATCACGCCGTTCATCGGCGTGCGGATTTCATGGCTCATATTGGCCAGGAAATGTGCCTTGGCCTGCGAAGCACGCTCGGCAATGTCGCGCGACTGGCGGAGTTGCTCTTCGGCCTCCACCGTTTCGGTGATATCCTTGAAAATGCCGAATACCGTGACGACTTCCCCTGTTGGGGCGGTTTCGGCATTGCCCAGGCTGGCCACATGGCGCAGCTCACCGTCGGGGCGCACGATACGGGCCTGGAATTCGAAATTGGCCCCTTCGGAAAACGCCTTGTCGACCATTTCCGAAACCCGCGCGCGATCTTCTTCACAGTAGAAGTCGAGACCGGAAGCCACGTCGGGGACGAAGTCCTTGTCCACGCCATGGATGCGATAGACCTGATCGGACCAGAACAGCGTGCCTTCCTGCACGTCGACCCGCCAGTGTCCGATATTGGCGCTCTCCTCTGCCATCTGGAGCAGGCGGTTGTTTTCGCGCAATTGCGCATTGCGCTCGCTGTCGCGCAATTTCTGGCGTCGCCGTCCCCCTATATCGCGCACGACGCCAACGAAATCGCGTATCTCGCCATCGTCGTGCCAGCGCGTCGTCATATGCGCTTCGAGCCACACGTAATGGCCATCGGCATGCTTGTGGCGGTAAGTGGTCAGCGTCGACGAAACCTCGCCTCTGAACAGCTTTTCGCTGGCTTCCATGGTGAGGGCGCGGTCATCGGGATGGATGGCGTTGATTGGCGAGAGGCCGATCATTTCCTCGGGCGTAAAGCCCAGCAGCCATTTGCATGATGGGCTGACATAGCGGCGGACCCGATCGGCCCCGATAGCCACAATCATGTCGGGCAAACCCTCGACG
>Ga0208453_100162_pt1 | contig 12300 bp, 11 predicted proteins | sample Virmet3737_250_FD_185738 | JGI IMG/M metagenome (GOLD analysis project Ga0208453, IMG submission 185738) | Marine viral communities from the Southern Atlantic ocean transect to study dissolved organic matter and carbon cycling - metaG 3737_250... | ecosystem: Environmental > Aquatic > Marine >...
GCGCGTTTCGGCCTTCCAGCGCGCCGCCGGCGGCGGGACTTTCGGGAGATTTCGGCAGGGCAAAAGAAAGGTTCATGACGGGTCCGCTTCTTGTTCACGGACCTACTATCAAGAAGCATGCCAAATGAGCTTGGCGTTAACCGTTCTCGATCCCGGAAATCACGAGCTTGGCAAGATCGCGCGTGCCTTCGGCAGCCTTGCGCAGGCGTATGTCGGACTGGGCGAAATCCTCGCGCTTGGTTTGCGAAAGCAGCTCGGCTTCCTCGGCCTGTCGCTCGCTCAACTCGCTCAGCTTCTGCAGCTGGTCGCTCATCGCCTTGCCGCTGCGCAGGTCCGCAGCAACCATGTCGCCGGACCGCTGGGCGTAATGCTCGGCCAGGCTGCGCGTTCTTTCGGCGACGCCCGAAAGGCGCGCACGCGTGGCTTCGGCATCGCTCGCGGCAACCGCCGACTGCATGCGCTCGACCGTCCGCACCCGCTGGATCAACTGGGCACGTTTCAATTTCCGGCGGTCAGGCCGCATGGCCGACCAGTTCGCTCATCTGCGCAAAGGCAGTGGCGACATCGATGCTTTCCTCGCTCGCCTGCGATAGGAACTGGCACATACGCGGGTGCAGCGCGATCGCCTCGTCGAGCAGCGGGTCGGCACCTTGTCTATACGCCCCCATCATCACCAGGTCGCGATTGGCTTCGTAAGTCGCGCTGAGCGCGCGGAAGCGGCGGGCAAGCGCCGCGTATTCGGATGGCACGATATCGTTCATCACGCGGCTTAGCGACGCGCCCACGTCGACCGCGGGGTACTGCCCGCGCTGGGCGATCTCACGCGAGAGCACGATATGCCCGTCGAGAATGGCACGCGCGGTGTCCACCACGGGATCGTTCTGATCGTCGCCATCGGCCAGGACGGTATAGATCCCGGTGATTGCGCCGCCTGATTCTTCGGAATTGCCCGCGCGTTCGATCAGCTTGGTGATCGTCGCCAGCGCCGACGGCGGATAGCCGCGTGCGGCGCCGGGTTCGCCCAGCAGAATGCCGATTTCGCGCGCGGCGTGCGCCACGCGGGTCAGGCTGTCGAGGATCAGGAGCACGCGTTTGCCTTGCGAGCGCAGATGTTCGGCGATCGAGGTCGCCAGCATCGCGCCGCGCAGGCGGAGATTGGCGGCATGATCGGCAGGGACGGCAACGATCGCCGTGGTTGCGGCGCGTTCCCCCGCCATATGCCGGGTAACGAAATCGGATACTTCGCGGGCGCGTTCGCCGATCAGCCCGACGACCACGGCATCCGCATCCGCGCCGTCGACGATCATGTCCATCAGCACCGACTTGCCCACGCCCGACCCGGCGACGATACCCACGCGTTGGCCGACACCGAAGGTGGTGAGCGCGTTGAGCGAACGGATGCCGCTGTCGAAAACCTGCGTGACGCGCGAACGGTCCAGCGCGCCGACACGGTGCCCGCCAGCCGGCCAGCTGGTGGTCGCCATGACCGGTCCGCGGCCGTCGATCGGCTCACCCGCCCCGTCGACCGCACGGCCGAGATATTGCTCGCCCACGCTCAGCATGCCCGGATTGCCTTCGGGGCGCACGATGGCGCCCGGACGCAGCAGAACCGTGTCGCCGAGCATCATCATCATTGTGTGCCCGTTGCGGAAACCGATGGTTTCAGCGCGGTGTTCGGTCGAAGCGCCTTGCGCGATCGAACACAGCGTGCCGATCGGCACGCCCAGGCCCGAGACCTCGATCAACCCGCCATCGCAGGCCACCACGCGGCCGAACCGGCGCGGGGCAAGATCGAGCGGGGACGTTCCGACCGCCGCCAGCGTGCGGTCGATCAGGGCCTGCATGTATCGAAGATTTCGTTCAGTGCGCGGCGCCACTGCTGCGGGCCGTCCTCGACCCCGCCATCGTCGGTTTCGACCCGCAGGCCGCCGCGTTCCACGCTGGCGTCGGGTACCAGCTCGAGATCTCCCGCCACGCTGTCGCGCACGAGCTCGAGATCGTCGGGGTTGATGTGTATGATCCGCTGGTCATGCTTGCGCTGCAGCATGGAAGCGGCGGCTTCGACCCGGCGGGCCAACCCCGCGGCATCGAGCGCCAGCGGCAGCACCGCCTCTTCGCACAATGCATGGACCGTTTCGAGAAGGCGTTCGCGCAAGTGCCGCCCGCTTTCGGCATCGAAGCGCGCGAAGGCGGTTTCGATGGCCGACCGCGCAGCCCGCTCGGCCTGCAATTGCGCTTCACATTCGGCGCGCGTGGAAATCTGCCCGTCCTCGTAACCGGCCCGGTAGGCCTGTTCGGCGGCATCCTCGGTCGGCGCCGCCGGCACCGCATCGGCGGGCGGTGCGGTGTAGCGGGTATCGCGGGAAAAGCTGCCCCGCTTGCCCAGCGCTGCATAGGCGACCCTAGACATAGTCTTCGTCGCCCTCGCCCATGATGATATCGCCCTGCGCGATCAGCCGCTTGGCAATCGCGACGACTTCCTTCTGCGCGGTTTCGACTTCGCTCTTCTTCACCCGGCCACGCATTTCGATCTCGTCGCGCAGGCCGTCGGCGGCCCGCGACGACATGGCGCCGAAGAACTGTTCGCGCTGGTCCTCTTCGAGACCCTTGAGCGCGAGGACCAGCGTATCGCTTTCGATCTCGCGCAGCAGGACGCCGGTCATTTTGAGATCGAGCACGAACAGGTGCTCGAACTTGAACATCTCGTTCTCGAGGTCCTTGGCGAGCTGCTCGTCGATCTTGCCGATCGTGGGCAGTACGCGCTGTTCGACGCTGCGGTGCGAGCTGTTGATGATTTCGGCAGCCTGCTTGATGCCCCCCATGGTCAGCGGGATCGTGCCATGCAGCTTTTCGATCTTCGCATTGAGCGTGGCTTCGAGAATGCCGATCGCCTGGCGCGACACCGGACCCAGCCGGGCGACGCGGTGGAGCACGGGAGTGTGCATGTCCTCGGGCAGCGCGGCGAGCGCCTGGGCAGCGACTTCGCTGTCGAGCTGCAGCAGCAGCACGGCAATCGCCTGCGGATGCTCGTCGGCCAGGATTTCGCCGATGATCTTCGGATCCAGCCAGCGCAGCAGACCCAGCGCAGGCAGGTTCTCTTCTTCCGCAGCGGGCGCAACCTGGCGCATGAGATTGTCGGTCTTCACCTCGCCCACCGCTTCGGTCAGCAGCTTGCGGACATTGTCGACGCGGCCATGCCCCGAAATACCGCTGTTCTCGGTGGAGCGCGAGAAGCCGGCGATGGCGTCGGCAATCGCCTGCGGTTCGATCTCGCCGATGCCGCACATCGTCCCGGCCAGCTGCCGCAGTTCATCGGGGGTGAGCTGGCTGAGGATGCGCGAGGCGTCCTCTTCTGCCAGCAGCATCACCATGATGGCCGCCTTGTCGGTGCCGCCCAGAAGTTGCGGTGCGGGCGCGGTCATGCCGAGGCTCCGGTGCGGGTGTCTTCTGCCAGCAGGCGGCGCAGCGCCAGCACGGCATTGTCAGGGTTTTCGCGCGCTATCCGCTGGGCCAGTTCGATCTGGCCGTCGAGGGACTGCCTGTCGAAAGGCGGTACGGTATCGGCCGCAGGACCGCCAAGTGCAGGCTGCTGTCCGCCGCCGACTTGCGGTTCTGCCGCCCCCTTGCCCTTGCCATCACCGCGCAGCGCCTTGATCGCGGGCCGCACGGCGAGGAACAGCACCAGCAGGACCGCCAGCAGAGCGACACCATTGCGCACGGCCATGCCAAACCAGCTGGTTTCGTAGAACGGCACGCTTTCGGCTTCGATCTTCTCGAAGGCCCGCATGACGACGGTAACCTTGTCGCCGCGATCCTCGCGCGCACCCACGGCTGCGGATACCAGTTCCTTCACCTTGTTGATATCGGCTGCGCTTGCCTTCTCCAGTGCGGCCTGGTCGATGGCCACCGCCACCGAGAGATACTTGATCGATCCCGGGGTCAAATTGGAGACCGAAACCTCGCGGCCCAGTTCATAGACACGCGTGGCGCTGCTTTCGCCGACGCCGCCGCCTGCCTGCGCGGCATTCTCGTTATCCTGCGGAGCGCCTTCGCGCGCCTCTGCTTCGGCGGGCGGCGTGTTGGCAAGCACGCCGGGAATCCCGCCGGCCTGCGCCCCAGCGCTTTGCGAAAGCTGGGTGGTCTCGCGGCGGATGGTGCCGTCCTTGTCATAGCTTTCGCGCGCCGAGGTTACCTCGTTCATGTCGAGATCGACCTGGACTTGCGACGTGAACGCAGCCGCACCGAACATCGGTGCCAGCAGCTGATCGACCTGCGCATTGAGCTTGGCTTCCATCTGCGACTGCAGGTCGAGCCGGCCACTGTTGGGATCGCGCATCTGCGTCAGCAGCTTGCCGTGCTGGTCGACGACCTTGACCGCGTCGATGCCGAGCCCCGGCACCGAACCTGCAACCAGATTGGTGATCGCTGTGACTTGGCTGTCGGTAAGCTGGCGGCCCCGCGCCATGCGCAGCATGATCGATGCGGAAGGTGCGACGTCTTCACGTACGAAGACCGAACGTTCGGCCTTGGCAATATGCACACGGACCGCCTCGACGCCGTCGATTTCCATGATCGTCATCATCAGTTCGCGTTCCTGCGCCGCCCGCAGCCGGTCGCCCTCGAGGGTCCGGCTGGCGCCCATCGGCAGGTTCTCGATCAGGTCAGCGCCGCTTTCGGGAGTCGCCAGCGATCCGTCGGACGCCACCAGCATCCGCGCGCGATAGACATCGTCTTCGCCCACGGTCAGTGCGCCGGTGTTGTTGTCGATGGTGTAGTCCACCCCCGCCTGGTCGAGCGTGGCGACCACGCTCGCGCGCTCGGCATCACCGAGCGAGGAATAAAGCACGCGCTGCGGCGCGGGCGACAGGGTCGCCCAGGTCAAGGCCAACAGGCCGAGACCCGCAGTGCCGGCAAACAGCGGCAACACCTTGCGCACAGGCGGCTGCGCCGCGAACGTCCGCAAACGTTCGGCGAAGCTCCCCGTCCCTTGAGTGAGCGAGGTCAGCACGCTTGGCGGCGGACTATCTGCAGGAACGATGCCGTTCATGGATTAGACCCCCATCCGCATGGTTTCCTGGTACGCGGACAACAGCTTGTTGCGTACCTGGAGCGTGGCCTCGAACGCCACCCCGGCTTCCTGCCGGGCCAGCATGACCTTGGCGATGTCGGTTTCTTCACCGCGCTCGTAAGCCGCGGTTAGCTTGCCGGATTCGGCCTGGACCGAATTGACGTTCTCGAGCGCGGTGCGCAGCGAATCCCCGAAACTGGGTGCGCCGGTTGCACCTTCGGCCGGGGCCGCAGGCTTGGGTTCGTGCAGTTCCTGCAGGACCTTCGACCGGTCGATGATCTGCTGGCGCAGCGCGATGACCTGTTCGAGCGATCCGCCGCCGCCAATTCCGCCTACCGGGTTCATCGGCCTGCTCCCACGGCAATTCCGGCTTCACGGAACGAAGCCAGGCGATAGCGCAGCGTGCGTTCGCTGATCCCCAGCGCGCGTGCCGCATTGGCACGATGCCCGCCAACCGAATCCAGCGCTTCCATAATGGCGCGGGCTTCCGAGATCTGGACGATCTTCGACAACTTGGCCGGACCCTTGGCCTCTTCGGCAGGCTGCGTCGCGGCCGGCGTCTCGACCGCCCGTGCGGTCATGTCGAAGACGATATGTTCGGTTCCGATCTCGCCGCGCCCCTGCGACAGCAGCAGCGCACGGCGGATCACGTTCTCGAGCTCGCGGACATTGCCGGGCCAGGCGTAGTCGCCCAGCATAGCAAGGGCAGCATCGCTGATCCACGGAACCGCATCGCCCTTGGCAACGTGGCGCAGCACCATGGCAAAAGCTAGCGGCGCTATGTCGGCGCGGCGTTCGCGAAGCGGCAGCATCTCGATGGGAAATACGTTGAGGCGGTAATAAAGGTCGGCGCGGAACCGGCCCTCGGCCACTTCCTGCGGCAGATCGCGGTTGGCGCAGGCAATGATGCGGACATCGACCTTGATCGGGCGGGTCGCGCCGATCGGAACGACTTCGCCTTCCTGCAACGCGCGCAGCAGCTTGGCCTGAAGCGACAACGGCATTTCGGCAATTTCGTCGAGCAGCAGCGTGCCGCCGTCAGCCGCACGGAAAAAGCCCTCACCCGCCGCGTTGGCGCTGGTGAACGAGCCCTTTTCATGGCCGAACAGCATCGCTTCCAGCATCGTTTCGGGGATCGCGGCGCAATTGACCGCGATGAAGGGTTTTTCCGCACGCTCGCTGCGGCGATGGATGAAGTTCGACAGGACTTCCTTGCCGGTTCCCGTCGGGCCATTGATAAGCACGGGAATATCGGTCCGCGCGAGGCGATCGGCCAGCGCGATGACCGACAGCGACGCCGGGTCGGCTGCAACCGGCCCCTGGCCGGCATAGGTCATGGCGACCAGCGCGGCGAGGCTGCTCTCGGCAATCGGATCGCTGTAGGTCAGCTTTCCACCGGCGCCGGCCAGTTCGATCGCGGGCGTGTCGCCGCGTGCCAGCGTGATGGTGCGCGCATCGCGACTGGCCGAAAGATCGCTTTCGTCCGCCAGCGTGACCGGCCGCTCCATGAACAGCGAGGATGCGATCCCCGCCATCCGGGCATCGATCGTGCTGTGCGTACGCGAAAAATTCGCGCTCTTTGAAATTCCGTCCATTTGTGCCCCCACATGGCATGTCTTATCGACAGACGTGGAAATGGCGCATGGACGTCAAAAGAACGGCTAATTTTAGGGCTGGTAGATTTACGAGGTGAGCTTGGAAACCCGCTCACTGAAAATCACAATGCCCTTAATCCCGGAAAGTTCCTGCCGGTCTGGTTTCTGGCTGCCGCATCCCGAACGGGGGCAGTGATCGTAGACCAAAGGGAAACTAGCCATGAACGTCATCAACACCAATATCGGCGCGCTGAAGGCCGCCAATGCATCGAATGCCGCGGGCAAGGCCCTCGGAACCGCCATGGAACGCCTGTCGACCGGCAAGCGCATCAACTCCGCCAAGGACGACGCGGCCGGCCTCGCCATCACCACCAGCATGACCTCGCAGGTGCGCGGCATGAACCAGGGTATCCGCAACGCCAATGACGGCATCTCGATGGCCCAGACCGCTGAAGGCGCGCTGAGCGAAGTCACCAACATGCTGCAGCGCCAGCGCGAACTGACGGTCCAGGCGTCGAACAACACCTATTCCGCCGACGACCTCGCCAACCTCGCTTCGGAAATGGATGCTCTCAACACGCAGATCACGAACGTTCTGGCGAACTCCGAATTCAACGGCCAGAAGCTGTTCGACGCCTCGGCCGGTACTGCCGGTGTCGTGTCGGTCCAGGCCGGCGCGAACGAAGCTGATGCGATCGACATCGATCTTTCGACCAACCTCACCACCGACGCCGATCTGGCCGCTGCGGCAGCCGTCGACGTCGAAGCCCTCGCGGCTGGCGATATCGCCCTGTTCGACACCGCCATCAAGACGGTCTCGACCGTTCGCGCCGGCCTCGGTGCGTCGCAGAACCAGCTGGAATCGGCTGTTACCAACCTCAACAACAACATCACGAACCTGTCCGACGCACGTTCGCGGATCGAAGACACCGACTATTCGGCCGAAACGACCGCGCTCGCCAAGTCGCAGATCCTCAGCCAGGCTTCGAGCGCAATGCTCGCGCAGGCCAACCAGAGCCAGCAGAACGTGCTTTCGCTGCTCCGTTAATCCTCCCGATACCCACATGATCGGGATGATGGCCCGTCGCTCGCAAGGGCGGCGGGCCTTGCCTTGTCCGATGTCCCGACATAGCGGCTCTGCTGTTCACGGCAGACCGCACTAGGGGTTAATACGTAAGTGGGCACATAGCCTATCTTGCAAAACCATCGGGCATGTCGGCTTGGGGGATTGAACATGCTTACTGCCGCCTACGAAACGCCGGAACCCTATTCCAACTGCGCTCGGATCGAGCCGCGGACCAACATGTTCGTGATGGCCTCGCTCGCGGCTGGGCAGGCGCAGGCAACGGTCAAGGTCCGCAACATGTCGACCAGGGGGGCACTGATCGAAGGCACGTCTCTTCCTCCCGAGGGGGCCGAGTGCCTGCTCCATCGCGGCGACATAGCGCTCGAGGCCACCGTGGTGTGGATGAAGTTCGGCAAGGCCGGTATCCGTTTCCACCAGCATGCCGATGTGGCGCAATGGTTGCCTTCGGGACGCCGGACGCAGAACGACGTCGATGCCGCGGTGGCATTGGCCAAGGCGCAGCCCGCGCCTGCAGCTCCCACGAGCCACAAGCCGGCACCGTTGTTCTCTGCCGAGTTGAGCCGCGAGGACGTCACCGCCATCGCCGCCGCAGTCGAAGCGCTGGCCGACGACCTAGCCGAGGATCCGGCGGTCGTCGCGCGTTTCATGACCAAGCTCCAATCGCTGGACGTCGCCGCGCAAACGCTGCGCAAGCTGAGCGACCTTATCCCCTGATCGCAATCGGCATAGCGCCCCTTCCGCCGGTACCCGAGCGTGAAGATCGGCGCGGGCAATAACCCTGATCCGCCAGCCTGCGCATGAGTTCGGGGAGCCCAGTATCGGCGCGACTGCGAACAGGCGAAGCGCTCGATTCCGTGGCAGCAGCTCTCTAGAATGCGTCGGTACGCCTCGCGGGGAAGAAGCTCGCAGCTTTGGGGCAGTATGATGCTCACCTTTGCGTGTTGTCGCTCTCTCGGACCGGCTCCAAGCACGCTAGGCCACAAAAGTGTGAAGCCCTGTCCTACTGATACAGGCAGCGCGGTCGGAAAAAGGCGGGTGGAATGCCGGAGAACGGACATACCACCCGGACCGGCCAGAGCCGATCACCAGCGGTCGCTAGTTGGGGCTCGACGACCGCTGGTCTAAAACTACGATGACTATTTGGTCGCAGCCGGCAGGATGTAGGCGCTTACCGTCTGGTTGCCGCCGAATATCTGCTCCGCCATAACGCTGATATCTTCGGCCGTCATGCTGCGATAGGCTGGCTCGCGGATGCGGAGCCGGGTCAGACCGCTCGCATCGGTTTGCGCATCGCCAAGAACGCTCAACCAGTAACTGTTGTTTTCCAAGCTGCTGTCGAGATCCTCGACAATCGGTGTCCAGGCACGCTTAAAGCTATCTTCATCGATCGGCGTATTCGCCATTTCATCAGCGACACGAAGGACCCCCTGGCGTACCTTGTCCACTTCATCCGGCTTGGCGGTGACCCTCGCGTAGAGATAGCCGTAGTCGTCGAAGAGATCGTTCGCATAGGATGCCGTGCCGGGCGAATAGGTCGAACCCATTTCTTCGCGCAGGACATCCGACAAGCGGTTGCGGAACAGCCCTCGCAGCACGCGCATGCGATAGCGGTTCACGGGATCGCTCGCGTCGGGCGCCGGCCAGTAGACGTAGACAAGAGCCTGGTCGGGCGTGCCCTTGTGATAGTAGCGATAGGGCGTTTCTTCGCCCGCCGGAAATAGCACATTTCCCATCACGGGATAGGCGCCCTTCATATCGGCACGTTCGGGCAATGCGCCAAGTGTCCGCGCTACCTCTTCGACAACAGTCCGCTTGTCGATATCGCCCACGACAGTCACCTCGATCAGGCCGTTCGCCATCTCGGGTTCGATCCACGAGCGTGCCTCGGCAATGGTCGGCTCCATGAAACTTTCGAGATCGTCGAAGCCATAGGCCTCGTGCCCCGAGCGGACGAGACGCGGCAGGTATTTGCGTACGGTTTCCTGGGGCGAGGAATCATGCGTCGGATACCATGCCCTGATCTTGCAATGCGCAGCAAAACTTTCCGTCTTCCTCGCCATCGGTCCGGCTCGACGAACCGGGCTTCCGCTCGGAAGATCGGGAAACCTTCGTGCAGGCAGGCCTCGTACGCTTCGCCAACACCGGCGGCACGGTCGACACCTGGACGCCCAGCTTCCTCGCGACCTACCGGCCTCATCCCAACATCGCGGCGCGGCTTGGCTACTTCCGTTCGACCGTCAATCCCGACTTCCGCCTGCTCAATCGCAACACGCAGTACAGCGTCGACCTACGCCCCGGTTTCGGCCGCGTCACGATCCTCGAAGCCAATCCCGACCTCAAGCCGTCGACCACCGACAATATCGACCTCGACCTGGCCTATTATTTCGACGACACGCCGGGCCTTGTTCGCGCGGGCTTCTTCTACAAGAAGATCAACAACAACTTCACCAATGTGAACTTTACCGCGGTGGACGACGATGGTGTGCGCCAGCGTTTCCTCGACGAGTTCGCTCCGCTTGCCGAGAGCCGTCCCGACCTGCTGGCGCTGCCCGAAGATACCGAATTCCTCGTCAATCGCCCGACCAATGGAGAAGGCGGAAAGATCTGGGGACTCGAGTTCGAACTCATCCGGCGGCTCGACTTCCTGCCCGGCTTCCTCAGCGATTTCGGCGTGCTTGCAAATGCGACCTATACCAATGGCGATTTCCCGACACTGGTCTCGGCGCGGTCCGACGATAACGAGATCATCCAGCTCAGCCTCGACCGCCCGCTGCGCGACCAGGCTCGCTGGGTCTACAACCTTTCGCTCGACTATGATCGCGACGGGTTTCAGGGCCGGGTCATTTACACCAGCCAGTCGGCTACCGTCGAAGCCTTCGACGAGTTCAACCTGAATACGGTCGTGCCGTCATACGACACGCTGGATGCGCGCCTGTCCTATACATTCGACAATTTCGGCGGGCTCTGGTCGATCTTCCTCGAGGGCGACGATCTCCTGCGCGGCGCCGAGGACGCGGATATCCGCAGCACCACCAGTTCGCAGTTCGGCGACGGTGCCGCGTTCTTCAGCTATCCGCAGGCCTACCAATTCAATGGCGGCCGAACGGTGACAATGGGTATTCGCGCACGCTTCTGAACCGGATACCCTTTGGCTGGCTTCTCGCCTCAAAACGGGGGAAGCCAGTGATCTTACATAGTCGTAAAGAATAAGAGGAGGCAAAGCCAGTCAGGACTGACATGGCGGCGATACGCGCTATCGGCATACCGTAGCGGGCGCTCGAGCAGCCACGCGGGTCTCGCGCATCCGTCAGGCCAAGCCCACCGTGCCAAAAACCACTGACCTTGCCCCGATGGGCCAAGCTGCATATCAAGCCGGTCGTTTCTGTTTCAGGCTTTGGCTTCTGGCGTCCCGATCCGGCGCGATCGGGCCCAGTCACCCAGGAGAGGAATTCGGCCCTGGATACTTCGATCGACATGGGCGTGCTGTTCGACTCCCAACCGACGGCACAAATGGTGTTCCGGCCCGATCTGCACGTCGTCGCTGCCAATCGCTGCTATTGCGAGATGCTCGGTATCGAACGGGCGGAGCTGGTCGGCAAGCGTGTCTTCGAAGCCTTCCCCGCCAATCCCGACGATCCCCGGGCGGATGCCGAAGCCGAATGCAGGCGTCGGCCGATCGCGTCGTGGAGACGGGCGAAGCGCAGGAGATGCCGCTTCGCCAGCATGATGTGGCAGGGCCCGACGGACATTACCGGGTCCGGTACTGGCGGATCGTCAATTCGCCGGTGTTCGCCGATCGCGGCGATCCCACCAGGGTCACGCACATCATCCATACGGCTGAGGACATCACCGGCAGGATCCTGGGCGACCGCGTTCACGAGGCGAAGCGGCGCGCTGCCATGCGCGGCGCGGATCTTGCCTATTTCGAATGGTGCCCGGGCAGCCAGAGCGTGTCGAGAACCCCGCAATTCGATACCATGTTCGGCTTCGCCGAGGAGGACCACGCCAATCCCATCCGGCCGTTCATGGAGCGGGTCCATCCCGACGACCTGGCCGGACTGGAGGCCGAGATGGAGCGGGTTTCCCGGACAGTGGGCGCCGACCTGCACCAGGATTTTCGCACTGTCTGGCCGGACGGTACGACGCGCTGGCTGCTGGTCCGCGGGGAATCGATCCGCAATCCCGATACGGAAGAGCTGCTGGTCGTCGGCATGCTGCTCGACGTCACGCATATCAAGCAGAGCGAAGCCAAGCTGCGGGAGGCGATCGCCGTGCGCGACCTGCTGATCGCCGAGGTCAATCACCGCGTGAAGAATTCGCTGCAGATGGTCACGAGCATCCTGAACCTCGAAGCGCAAGCGACCGGGGACGAGACCGCGCGCGTATCGCTGAATGCGGCGACGGCGCGCGTGCAGGCGGTCGCCGCCATTCACGCCTCGCTCTACGAAGACAACGATTTGAAGACGGTCAGGCTGGACAACCATATCGGGCGCCTTGTCGAACATCTTCGCGCATCGCTGCCCGGGAGAAAGGAACAGGCGCCTCAGATT
>Ga0208453_100163_pt1 | contig 12245 bp, 8 predicted proteins | sample Virmet3737_250_FD_185738 | JGI IMG/M metagenome (GOLD analysis project Ga0208453, IMG submission 185738) | Marine viral communities from the Southern Atlantic ocean transect to study dissolved organic matter and carbon cycling - metaG 3737_250... | ecosystem: Environmental > Aquatic > Marine >...
TTGATCTGTGTCATCTGGCTGTCTTCAGCAGCGGCCATACTTGATCGATTGGGAACCGGCATAAGGCCGTCCCGTTAATGAGGTTTATCAGGAGCAAAACATGTTGCTCAAATATCTGAATCAGCTGGAACAGGCAGTCAAGGCGGCTTGCGATCACCCGGATACGGATACCGTCAACCGCTGCGCGGATTGCGTGGCCACCCTGGACGCTTACCTGGACGCGCAGATGGAGCCGGTACAACGTCGGGGACGGGAGCTGATGGACGGAATGATTCCCTCCGAGTTGCACAGCCGCGTCTGTCAGCGGGTCCATTGACCCCGCCTCGCGTCCCGTAGGAGCGTCGCTGGCGGCGCGATTAATCAGTTGCGAGTTGCGAGAAGCGAGTTTCTAAGATCAAAACCTGCAATTCATGGCAGATAGCTTCTCGTTTCTCGCAACTCGTACCTCGAAACTGAGTGATAGCACCGCCCAACGCTGCTACAGCCGATTCCGCTGCTGCCGCAACGCCTTTTCCCTTTCTTCCGGAAACAAATCCGGCTGCTGCGGGGCTTTCAGATCGCGCAGGCGGGCGCCGATGCCGATCAGGCGGGCGGGGCCCTGGCGGCGTTCCCACAATTGTCGCAGCAGTGCCTCGAAATGGGCCGGATCCAGATCGTTGCCGGCCTTGTCGCAGCTCAGGCTGACAAAATCCTGGTATTTCACCTTGGCGGTGAGCCCACTGATCAAATAGTGCTGATCCAGTTTGGCGAAACGGGCCTTGAGCTTTTCCAGCAGACCATCCAGTTCCCGCAGCCAGGCATTCAGGTCCGGCTGGTCCTGGTCGTAGGTGCGCTCTACGGACACGGATTTGCGTCGGCGGCCGGTTTGTATGGGCCGATCATCATGTCCGCGGCTCAGGTGATAGAGCCGCTCGCCGAAACTGCCGAAGTGCTGTGACAGCTCCAGTCGGCTCATGCCTTGCAGGTCGCCACAGGTATGCAGGTTGAGACCGGCCATGCGTTCGGCCGTCACCCGGCCCACCCCGGAAATCTTTTTTACCGGCAGGGCGGCCACGAAGGCGTCCACCTGGTCCGGCGGAATCACAAACAGGCCGTCGGGCTTGCGCCAGTCGCTGGCCACCTTGGCAAGAAACTTGTTGGGCGCCACGCCGGCGGATACGGTAATGCCCAGCTCCCGGCGAACATCCTGTCTTAACGCCTCGGCAATACGGGTTGCGCTATTATCGAACTGTTCGCTGTCGGTCACGTCCAGAAAGGCCTCGTCCAGGGACAAGGGTTCGATCAGGCTGGTGTAACGGCGAAAGATGTCGTGGATCTGTGCCGAGACCTTGCGATACTTGTCAAAGTTGGCGGGTACAATGACCAGTTCCGGGCACAGGCGCAGGGCGTGGGATGAGGCCATGGCGGAATGCACCCCGAAATGCCGGGCCGGGTAATTGCAGGTGGCGATAACGCCACGGCGGTTGGGGTCGCCCCCCACTGCCACGGGCCGATTGCGCAGGGACAGATCATCACGGATTTCCACGGCGGCGTAGAAGCAGTCGCAGTCCACGTGGATAATCTTGCGTGAGGCCTGTGCCATGAATGAACTCTGGGATGTGGCAGGATTGACAATCGGGTTGCCTGTGTCGCTTGGGCCGCCCTGAGGAGAGTGTAACATCGGCATTACCGCAAACCGCACACCGCAGGTCCTGATTATCGGTGCCGGGCCCACCGGCCTGGCCCTGGGCATAGGCCTGCGTCGACACGGCATTCACTGCTGTATTATCGACCGGCTCGCCGAGCCGTCTCCCTGGTCCCGAGCGTTGGGGCTGCATGCCCGCACCCTGGAAATCTTTGCCGCCCTGGAAGTGCTGGCTCCGATCCGCAAGGCTTCGCGCACCCTGAGCGCGGTGTCTGTCTATGGCGACAAGGGATTCCTGTTCGAGCTGGATCTGACCAGCCTGGATGCCCCGTACCCCTGGGTGCTGAGCTGCCCCCAGTCCGATGTGGAAAGCGTCCTCACCGAGCGCTACCGCAGCCTGGGAGGCGAACTGGTCCGTGGCACGGAATTGCTCGATTTTACCCAGGATGGGGCAGGGGTTCGCGCCCGGCTGCGCCAGGGAACGGACGTGGAAACTGTCAGCTGCGATCTGCTGGTGGGCGCCGACGGCGTGGGTTCCACCGTGCGTGAGCAGCTGGGTATCGGCTTCAACGGCGTCGATTACGATGAACATTTCCTGCTGGCTGATGTGGACTGGCAGGGGCCCTGGCGCAATGACAGCTCCCACGGTTTTTTGCAGGAAGAGGGGTTGCTCATAGCCTTGCCTCTGCCCACGGGGTGGCGGTTGATCATGGCCCGGGACGAGCCCTGGGAAGGGGAGATAGATCTACAGCCTTTTGCGGATCGGCTCACTCCGATACTGGGTGATACGCCCGACCTGGGTGAACCACGCTGGATCAGCCGCTTTTCGGTGCAACGTCGGCTGGCCCATCACTACCGTCGCAATCGTGTTTTTCTGGCGGGCGATGCGGCCCATGTGCAAAGCCCGCTGGGCGCACAAGGCATGAACACCGGCCTGGCAGATGCCTTCAACCTGAGCTGGAAAATGGCGTTCTATCTCAAGGGGTATGGCAGCGGTACCCTGCTCGACAGTTACGAGCAGGAGCGAAAACCGGTGGCGGACAAAATGCTGCACGGTGTGGATTTGTTGTCGCGGGCTTCACTGGTGAAGTTGCCCATGTTGCGCCGCACCCGCGATTCGCTGCTGAAAATGGCGGGGGGGCGTGCCGGTTTGTCCCGGCGTTTACTGCGCACGGCCAGCCAGCTGGACGTGCACTATCGATCCTCGCCGCTGGTGAGCTGTGGTCCGGAAGCGGATCTGGGCTGGCGCAATCGGGGGCCGTTGCCCGGGGACCGACTCCCCGATGCGGCCCTGCGCTCTGTACGTACCGGGCACCTGCACCAGCTTCATGGTCTGCTCCGGAAACCGGTCCATCACCTGTTGTTGCAACTGGGTGAGACCCCGGAGCATAACGAACGGCTGGTGCTGTATGCGCTCAGTGACCGTCTGGGGCAGGAATATCGCGAGCGGGTTCATCTGACCGTTATCGTGGCCAGCGGGACTCCCACTGAAGCGATTCCCCGGGAGGGCACCACGCGAATCTGGCAGGATCACCAGGGTGAGTTTGGCGAGGCATTTGGGGAGGGGCCGAGAATGTGGCTGATGCGCCCGGATGGCCACCTGGCCTACCGGGCCCCGGTGAGCAATGCCAATCACCTGCTGGAGTACCTGGATACGGCCTTGGGGAAGGTAATTAATAGTTAATAATGAATAATTAATAACGTCGCGAAATGGGTTGTCTGTTCTGCAACGCAAGAGGCCGCGCCCATGCTTTGGGCGCGGCCTCTTTGCTTGCGGATTCCACAATCATCCAACCGCGAAACTATTCATTATTAACTATTGATTGATTTTCCCCCACCGCTGAATCACAAAATGCGCATTCATGGTCTGGCCCGCCAGCTTGCCGATACCGGCCTTGGCTTCCGGTTTGGCGCGCCAGTGGTGTGGGGTCATGGCCAGGAGATTCTGCAGTTCCTGCTCGTCATCCGGCACCCATTCCAGGTGGATATCCTGATTGTCGATCTGCGTGAATCGGGCATCGAGAAACTTGCCTGCATCGAACCCGGATTGACGTACTTCTTCATAGAGCGCCTCGCGCAGAGGCAGCAAATGCTGCTCACCGGTGCCGACCACAATCAGCTCCCCTCCGGGCTTGAGAACCCGGGCAATGTCGTCGGTGAACAAGCGGGTGAACAGCACAAAGACCCGCTGCTGACTGTTATCAAACAACGGCAAGCGGGCGCCGCTGGCCACCAGCCAGGTCAACGCCTTGTACCGTTTGGCCGCCGCATCCACGGCAAACTTGGAAATATCCACGCCCACGCCATTGGCGCTGCCAAGCCGGCGGGCGAATTGGCAGGTATACCAGCCTTCGCCGCAGCCGATATCCAGCCAGGGCTGGTCCTCGTCGTCCAGGTTATCCAGCAGGGCATCGGCCAGCGGTTGATAACGCCCCAGCTCCAGAAACGCGGTGCGCGCCTGCACCATGGCTTTGTCGTCGCCGGGCGCCCGGGAGCGGCGGTGCTGAGCCAGCAGCAGGTTGGTATAACCCCGTTTGGCGCGATCAAAACGATGACCGTTGTCGCACTGCCAGCTGTTGCCGGAAAGAAGCAGGGGGAGGTCGCAACTGGGACATTTCAGGTTGGGCATGGTCTGCGGGTGACTCGGGTAGGGCGCACTTGGCGATGGCAAGAAACCGCATTGTCGCAAATTCTTCCGGCAATAAAAAAGGGCCGGCAAGGCCGGCCCTTTTCTTTGTGGTGTCTGTTCAGGCTTTGCGCCGGTACAGACCCAGCAACACCATGAGGGACAACAGACCCAGGGGAAGGCTGCCGCCTCCGCCGCCTGAGCTGCGCGGAGAACGTGTCGCAGGGGGTGGGACATCGGGACAGGCTTCCAGGTCTTCACGACTGAAATCCAGTTCCACCGCGGTCTCCATCATGGATCCGACTTTGATGCCGTTATCGTTTTCTACTTGTACCATCAGGGTTTTCTCGATCTCGGCATCGGCACGGATCACCACTGTGGCTGCCAGTTCCTGCCCTGCATCGAGTTTGCCTAGTTGGCAAACATAGTTCCCTTCGTCGGTGCTGCACCCTGTACTGAGGGTGCCCACAAGGGTCAGATCCTCATCCAGCGGTCCGGTAAGACGGGTGCCGAGGGAGTGGATTGTCGGATCGGTATTGGTGAGCGTCGCTTCGACACGCATCTCAACCTGGCCGTTTCTGGGAGAGAGGCAAACCGGCTCAGCGGCGACAGCAAATTCCGGTTGCCCGAGTTGCAGGGAAATCATGCCGCTGTTGTTCAACCGGTGGTAATCCCGCTGGTTGTCCAGCTCGACCGTGGCATCTATCTGGAGGTTGGTATCGCTCTGGCTGTTGCTGTCCGTGGCGGTAAAGCCGAACGGCTGGCTCGATCCGCCGGGGATGGCTGCGCCGTCATACTGACATGCGGTGACTCCGTTGTCCGACGGGTTGCAGGCAAGCCCGGTTTGGTCTGGAGACGGGGTCAGGGTCAATTCGGCGGGATGCGAGAGAGACAGAGCAAAATGAGTTGCTGGCCGGCTGCCTGCGTTTTCTACCGGTACCTGGAAATCGATGGTACCGAATCCCTGGAAGGTATTGCCGTCGTCAGCAATGGTGAGGTCCCGGAGCGCCAGCTCGGCGGCACCAGTCTGTTGCTCAATCCAGTCCAGATACTGGGAAACCCGAGTGTAGATAGAGGGAATTTCTGAGTCGCCACATTTATCATCGGTGGAATAACCGAAACTGGTAATCCCGACCTGGGGGCTGTCATTCAGTAACGCGCCGGTCAGTAGCAATGGGCCGCCGCTGTCGCCCTGGCAAGAGTCTTCCCCAAAGGTATCGCCCTGATCCGGGTTGGGCTCATTGGCGCACAGCATGGTGTCCAGAATCTGATCGCCATTGGTATAGAGATCAATAGTGGCCTGGCAAGATGCGTTGGTGACATAGTCCAGAGCTGCTTCTTGCAGCTCTACAAAGGCCACAGGTCGCATAGGAGTCACGGGGTTGTCGTCGTGGTCCTCATAGGTAGCAACACCCCAGCCCAATACATTCAGAATGTCATCATAGCTGGCCAGGTTTTCGATAGCGCTGTCGGTGTCGAGCTTTGACAGTACCCCGGTATGGATGCTCGGGCTGTCGGTTTCCGCTGGTTCTGCGAGCCGGATCAGAGCGATATCGTTTTCAAAGGTATTTTCGTTGTAGCCAGCGTGGACAACAACGGATGCTGCATCCAGCAGCATGGGACTATTTGTCGGCACATCCAGGGTCTGGCTGCCCACCAGGATTTCGAGGTTACTGGCAGGGGTGGTAACGACACCGGAGCGGACACAGTGCGCTGCGGTTAGCACCCAGTGCCGGGAAAGCAAGGTGCCGCCGCAGACGTGTCCTCTACCTACCGGGAAGGGGTGCTCTTCAGTTATGCCGTCTTGTTTCCCCTGTTTATCAATCAATGCAACCAGTGTGTTCCAGTCGCTGTCAGCGATGTCCCCGCCGACGACTCTTGGTGAGGCGGTTGCCGCGAATAAGGTGCTGCAGGCCAGAGTGGAAGCCAGAGCGGCAATCAAGTGGTACTTCATGTGAAATTCCCCTGATGAATCAGAATACCCAAAAGGCGGGATTCTAGGTGCGGTCAGCGCTGAAAGATGTAGGAAAAACGCTATACTTTTTGTAGTAAGAATGGACGGTGTGACGTTCTTCACATTCCTTGTCGGCGTTTACGATAGGGGTCAAGGGGTTTTGGGCAGCGGATTGCCAAACCGCTCAAGATAAACCCGACCAATCTCTGTGGACCCCACATGGTTCAGATGACTTTCGTCCCGGTAAAGAGGGATGCCATTCAATACGGTCTGGCAGCGGCTTTCATCGCAGAGGACTTTTTTCGGATTAATCCAGGTGATATCCGGGAAACGTGCCTGTACGGTTTGCTTGAAGCGATAGAAATTGCTCAATTGCGCTTCCGCCTCCACTGCATCAATTGAGCAGTCGTCCATATTTTTCAACAGACATTCCGCATAGGACGAGGAGGGCAGCTCGGGTACATCTTCAATGAGGATAACGTTGTGGCCCTGGCTGTGAAGCCAGTCCACGGTGTCCACGAAATAGCGCTGGAAGGCATCACTTTGCAGGTAAGCGCTCCACCAGGCATTGACGAACACGGTCATGGGGCGTTGTTGCAGGTACTCGGCCAGGGCGATGTTGCGTTCGGTTTTTTCCGGGTCGCCGAAGGCGTTGGCCGAGTGTTCGGGGATTACGAAAGGCGTCGAAGCGCGGGTCACCACCAGCATGGAATGGCGCTCACCAATCAGTTGCTCGACGAAACCCAGCAGGGCGATGGCATGGGAATCGCCGATCAGCATGGCATCCGGCTGGCCGTTCTCGGGTTCGGCGCCGAACAGGCAGGCCTTGCCCTTGTTGAATTCTGTCGGATCACCCTTGAAGCAGCGTTTGTACAGATCGGCGGCATTGTTCTGGGCGATGATGGTGTAGAGCTCGCGACGTTCTTCGGAGATGCGGAAGCTCAGGTCATCGGCGATGCGGATGGTGGACTGGATGGCCCAGATGATCAGCAGCGGCACGAAGATGAACACCATGAAGGATTTCTTGAAACTCCAGGGGCGGTGCCGGTACCGATTCTCCACAAAGCGGTAGCTCAGCCAAGACAGCGCCACGACCACAAGGATGAGTCCCAGGCGGTTCGCCCAGGTCAGTTCAATCAGTTGGTAGTGCAGCAATGCCACCGGCGGCCAGTGCCACAGGTACAGGGAGTAGGAGATGCCGCCCAGAAATACCATCACCGGCAGGCTGAGCAGGCGGGCGGTAAGAGTGCGTGTCTGGTGCAGGCCGGCATAGATCACCATGGCGGTGCCCAGGGTGGGCCACAGGGCGTTATAGCCGGGGAAATGATCGTGCTTGGTCAGCAGCAGGCCGGTGGCGATGATCATGGCCAGCCCCAGGCCCGCCAAGATCTCGGCACTGGGTCGGTTCAAGGCCGGAAGCTGACGGCTGAACAGGGCCACGCCGGTGCCCAGCATAAACTCGAATAACCGGGCGGGCAGCAGGTAGTAGGCGGCAGCAGGGTGGGCGCTGGCAAGATACACGGACAGCGCAAAGGTGCCCACCAGAGTGATGCGGAACGGCCAGTGGCCATCGCGGCCCTTGCCGAAGCGGTAGGCCAGGTACAGGGCCAGCGGCCAGATCAGGTAGAACTGCTCTTCCACCGCCAGCGACCAGGTGTGCAGCAGGGACAGGGAGCGGGTTTCCGGTGCAAAGTACTGGCTCAGTTCCTGGAAATAGTAGATGTTGCTCAGGCCCACCAGGGAGGACAGCCAGCTCTTGGCAAAGATGTAGTAGGCATCGCCGATATAGAAGGGCGAGATCATCAGGAAGGTGACCGTGGACACCAGCAGGAACAGGGGCACCAGTCGGCGGATACGGCGGGCGTAAAAATCGCGAAACCGGAAGGTGCCTTTTTCAAACGCCCGCTGCAGAAGCTGGGTGATCACAAACCCGGAAATGACAAAGAACACATCCACACCGATAAAACCGCCGGTGATGCCGGGAACCTCATAGTGATAGAGAATCACCAGGACAACGGCCAGCGCACGTAGCCCTTCGATATCGGCGCGGTAACTCGGCGTGGTCTTCAAGGCGTTCTCCCAGGATGATCAGCAAACCGGGGAGAATATAGGGCGGTGCCAGGGCAAACAAGACGGGCCGGGCCTGCCGCCAAGGGGAGGGCGCTTTCCCGTCTCTGTGGCCGCCACAGGCCCGGCATACGCGAACCTGATTCAGGGTGGCGCTCATGCATGTTACTGTGAGCCCGACTCAATCTCTCTGGCTGCCAAGGAGCACTCTGTGGCTGCATCCCTGCCGTTTTCCCTGCTGGAACTGGCCTCCGTCCGTGAGGGCGACACCATTGGACAGACCCTGGCTAACAGCGTGGTCTATGCCCGCCATGCGCAAGCCCTGGGCTTCAAGCGCTTCTGGCTGGCCGAGCATCACAACATGGAGGGCATCAGCAGTGCGGCCACCGCGGTGCTGATCGGTCATATCGCCAATGCCACGGAGACCATCCGGGTGGGCTCTGGTGGAGTGATGTTGCCTAACCACCCGCCTCTGGTTATCGCCGAACAGTTCGGGACCCTGGAAATCCTGCATCCCGGCCGGATTGATCTGGGGTTGGGGCGGGCCCCGGGCACCGACCCGATGACCAGCCGCGCCCTGCGCCGCGAGGGTCTGGGTGCCGAGCAGTTCCCCCATGACGTGGCCGAATTGCAGCGGCTGCTGGGGCCGCTGGATCGTTCCCGGTCGGTCAACGCCATTCCCGGTGCCGGCACCGAGGTGCCGATCTGGTTGCTGGGGTCCAGCCTCTATAGTGCCCAGCTGGCGGCTCAGAGGGGATTGCCCTATGCCTTTGCCGGGCATTTTGCGCCGCGATTGTATCGCGAGGCGTTGCGGCTCTACCGGGAGCAGTTTCAGCCGTCGGCGCAGCTGGACAAGCCCTACGCCATGCTGGCGGTACCGGCGGTGGCGGCGGAAACCGATGAGGAGGCCCGTTTTCTGGCCACCACCAGCTATCAGCGCATTCTGTCCCTGTTCCGGGGGCAGCCCCTGTGGATGCGTCCGCCAGTGGAGAGCATGCAGGGCCTATGGAATCCGCAGGAAGAAGACGGGGTCAGAGGCTTTCTGGCCCTGCAGTTGCTGGGGACTGCCAGCGCGATTCAGGGGCAGCTGGAACAATTGCTGGATACCGTGGAAGTGGATGAACTGATGGTAACCGTGGATCTGTTCGACCCGGAGAAGCGTCGTCATACCCTGGATATTCTGGCGTCGCTGCCACAGTTTCGTCGTGAGCACTAGCGACAGCGTCAGACTCCGTTGGAGCTTTGCTCGCAAAGCGAATGGCCTTCGCCTTGTGAACAAGGCTCCAACGGGATAGGGAGGGGCTAGCGCTGTTGTTTTTTTGCAGGAAGGCCGCGCAACGCAAGCAGCAGCCCGGCGAGCACAGTGAGAAGGCCTGGTGCACCTCCGCCACCACCACCGCCAAAGCCGCCACTGCCACCGCCTGGGGCCGGGGCCGCTGAAGGGTAACGCAGGGTCAGGGTGACACTGGAGTCGCTATCATTGGGGACATCCCCGTCAGCAGAGAAACCGCTCAAGGTGATGCTCTGACTGTCACCGGTATCCGAAGCAAAAATCAGGTTGAGTGTTCGGCTGGACGAGGCGGGGACATTGCCTGCCGGACAGCGTACCGGGTTGGACAGTGAACAACCCAGTGCGTCGGCGTTGCTCAAGGTGGTGTTCCTTGGCAGGGCAAAGCGGACCTCACCATTGCCAGCAAGATTGATCGTGGAGCGGTTAGTGAGCGTGACGACGACCCGGGTCTCATTGGCACTGCCACTCTGCTGGACTGCCGAGAGGGCCAGGTCCGGCTTGTCGGAGAACACCACCCGTTGCTCAATGCGATTATTGCGACGCCGGTAATCATCCTCGATGGCGCTGGCGGTGATGCCCACCGTCACCACCTGATCGGCGCCGCCGTTACCGTCAATGACCAGATCCCGGGTAAGGCTGCCCTCGGCGGACAGGTTGTCTGCGAGGCGACAGCGGTTGCCAGAGAGCAAGCCGCCGCACCCGGACCAGTCGCCACTGGCCACCGTGTTACCGCTGAGGCCGAAGGCCAGTGTCGGGTCAGTGGCAGGGTTTTCCTGGCTGCCATTCTTCAGGGCCAGGGTGAGGGTCTGGCTGCCGCCGGGGGGTTGGTAATAGTACTGCGGTGGTGGTGTTGTCCATTCGGGGAGTAGATCCACCAGCGGAATCCCTTCCAGAGCGGTCAATACTTCCAGCTCCCGGGTCTCCGCGGACAAATGGGTATAACCGGACGGCGCACCGGTGGCGCAGTTGCGCAGGCCGAAACTGGTCAGGCCCACCAGCCAGGGTTGAGGATCACGGCCCAGAAACAGGGGGCCGCCGCTGTCACCGAAGCAGGAATCCTGCTGGACACCGTCCTGAGGATTCAGCTCGGCGGCACACACGGCAAAGTCGGTGATGGTCAGGCTCGAGAGCGCACGGCATCGTTGCTGGGGGATGTAGTCCAGTTGCACCTCTTGCAACACATTGCTGAGGCTGCCATTCCCGGTGTCCCCCCACCCGAGAGCTGTCACAGACTCATCCAGCTCAGCAGTGTTTTGCTGTTCCAGCGCCTCAAAACGTTCCTCGCTGATAATGCTGGGCCAGCGGGTGTTGTTGCGGGTATCGATACGTAGCAGGGCCAGGTCGCGGTTCAGGTTCTGGTATTGACGGTGAATGAGGATTCGTCTGACAGGGATGCCGTTTTGCGGAATGTTATTGCGATCCCGGTCGCCGATAAACACGAAGGTACGACTCTCTTCCGCGGGATCGCCGTTCAGGTATTCCATGCAATGGGCGGCAGTCACCAGCCATTCCGGGCTCAGGTGGCTGGCGCCGCAGAGCAGATAGCCGCTCACACTGGGATCATCCACGGCCACCTGGGCCATCCACGGCCAGCGGTCAGGTGCTGGTTCGCCACCCACAATACGGGGGGTGGCGGTGTCAGCGAGGGGGCTGGAAAAGGGGAGAGTGACCAACCCCGCCAGCAGAGCGATACGACGGAACATGACGGCTGCCTTGCACGTTTTTGGCGAGTTTATCGCCTTTCGCGGCAAGGCAGTGTGAGCCTTGTGTATCTGACCCGCGTTCACTCCATCGCGGTAGACACTCAATGCATGGGCGGGGCGTGGGCCAGCCAGTGGTCGTTGTCGTCCCGGGTGCGGGCCATGGAGCTCTGCAGGTGAGCCAGGGCCTGCTCCAGGGCCGCATCGCCATCGCTCAAGGTCATGATGGCGGCGCGCAGCCCAGGGTGGCGGTCGCGCAGATCGTTAAGCAGCTGCTCGGCGGCGGCGGTGGCCGTGCAGGGCAGCAGCAGGGCCAGATGCTGTTCATCGTAGCGGGCCGCCACGTCACTGCGACGGATGCGGTGAGCCACCCGGTTGGCCAGCTGGGGCAGCTCGTCGTGTCGGACCAACGCCAGGGTCAGGGGCGAGGAAATCCGGTCGTGCAGTGGCACCAACCAGCCGGCGGTGCTGACCAGTGCCTCGCGGCTGATGAAATCCGTGTCCGGATCCCGCCAGGTGGCTTCCAGGGCCGCCCGTGCCAGGGCCTGGTTGCGCCAGATCATCAGCCCGAAATAGAGCATGCAGGCACTCAGGGCGATGACCAGGAACAGGCTTGCCGAGGCTGTTGGCGTGGTCACATAACTGAGCCGGATTGGCAACACGAAGGCCAGCACGATTTCCGCACCGGCCAGCATGATCAGAAAACGTTTGATGCCATGCAGCAGGCCGTTGCTGAGCACGGCGATAAACAGTAGCGCCATGGTGGGCGGCGGATTGCCCGGGTCCAGCAGCAGTACGATACCCAGGGTCAGCAGATCCAGGCCGGAAGCGAACGCATCGCCATTGGCCGGTCGCAAGAACACCAGTAACAACTGCAGGCCCACATAGGCGGCAAACAGCAGCCAGGGGGTGGCCTTGGGCAGGGTAAAAAAGAAGTTGTCCGCATGGTGGAAATAAATCACGGCCAGGGCGGCAAACAGGGC
>Ga0208453_100164_pt1 | contig 12244 bp, 9 predicted proteins | sample Virmet3737_250_FD_185738 | JGI IMG/M metagenome (GOLD analysis project Ga0208453, IMG submission 185738) | Marine viral communities from the Southern Atlantic ocean transect to study dissolved organic matter and carbon cycling - metaG 3737_250... | ecosystem: Environmental > Aquatic > Marine >...
TCGTCATCGACCGCAGCGTCCTCGCCGCCGAACAGGCCCGCCTGCCCGCTCGAGCGCTCGCGCTCGGCCGCGTCGGCCACCGCCAAGAGCATGTCCGCATTGGCCATCAGCTTGGCGCGGTTGGGTTCGAATTCGTCGAGCGCGCCCGCGCTGATCAATGCCTCGAGCTGGCGCGAATTCATCGAGCCCTTGGGCAGGCGTTCGAACAGGTCCTTGAGGCTTTCGAACCGACCCGCCGCCTCGCGTTCCTCGACGATCGCTTCCATCGCGCGTTCGCCGACATTGCGGATGCCCGCCAGCGCGTAGCGCACGGCGTAACCGTCGTCGGTCTGCTCGACGGTATATTCGGCCTCCGAATGATTGAGCGAGGGCGGCAGCACCGTGATCCCGCCGCGGCGCGCGTCGTCGACGAAGATCGCCAGCTTTTCGGACTGGTGCATGTCGAAACACATCGAGGCGGCGTAGAATTCTTCCGGGTAATGCGCCTTGAGCCACGCGGTCTGGTAGGCGAGCAGCGCATAGGCGGCGGCGTGCGACTTGTTGAAACCGTAGCCGGCGAACTTGTCGATCAAATCGAACAGCGCATTGGCCTCGGCCTTCTCGATCCCGCTGACTTCCTTGCACCCGGTGACGAAGCGTTCGCGCTGGATGTCCATTTCGGCCTGGACCTTCTTGCCCATCGCGCGGCGCAGCAGATCGGCGTCCCCGAGCGAATAGCCGGCAAGGATCTGCGCCGCCTGCATCACCTGTTCCTGGTAGACGAAGATGCCGTAGGTCTCGGCCAATATGCCTTCGAGCTTGGCATGCGGAAACTCGATCGCGACCTCGCCTGCCTTGCGCTTGCCGAACAGCGGGATGTTGTCCATCGGGCCCGGGCGGTAGAGCGAGACGAGCGCGATGATGTCGCCGAAATTGGTCGGCTTCACTGCAGTTAGCGTGCGCCGCATACCTTCCGATTCCAGCTGGAATACGCCCACCGTGTTGCCCGCCTTCATCAGCTCGTAGACCTTGGGATCGTCGAGCGGCAGCTGCGACAGGTCGATGTCGATCTCGCGCCGCTTGAGCAGGTCGACCGCCTTCTTGAGCACCGACAGCGTCTTGAGCCCGAGGAAGTCGAACTTGACCAGTCCCGAGCTCTCGACATTCTTCATGTCGTACTGTGTCACCGGCATGTCCGAACGCGGATCGCGGTAGAGCGGCACCAGCTTGGCCAGCGGCCGGTCGCCGATCACCACGCCCGCCGCATGGGTCGAGCTGTTGCGCGGAAAGCCTTCAAGCTGCATCGCCAGGTCGACGAGCCGCTTCACCTCGTTGTCGTTGTCGTATTCGTTCTTGAAATCGGCCGCTCCGTTGAGCGCGCGCGGCAGCGTCCACGGGTCGGTCGGGTGGTTGGGCACCATCTTGCATAGCCGGTCGACATGGCCGTAGCTCATCTGCAGGATGCGCCCCGTATCGCGCAGCACCGCGCGCGCCTTGAGCTTGCCGAAGGTGATGATCTGCGCGACGTGGTCGTGGCCGTATTTTTGCTGGACGTAACGGATCACCTCGCCGCGGCGGGTTTCGCAGAAGTCGATATCGAAGTCGGGCATCGAGACGCGTTCGGGATTGAGGAAGCGTTCGAACAGCAGGCCGAGCTGGATCGGGTCGAGATCGGTGATCGTCAGCGCCCAGGCGACAAGGCTGCCCGCGCCCGAACCACGCCCCGGTCCCACGGGAATATCGTGGTCCTTGGCCCATTTGATGAAGTCGGCAACGATCAGGAAGTATCCCGGGAAACCCATCTGGTTGATGATGTCGACTTCGAACTGCAACCGGTCGAAATAGACCTTGCGTTCCTCCTCGCTCATCTCGCCATAGGGTTCTAGCCGCGCCTCCAGCCCCTTGCGCGCATCTTCCTCCAGCGCGCGCGCCTCGCCTTCGAGGTCGCCAGCGAGGCTGGGCAGGATCGGCTTGCGATAGGGCGGCGCATAGGCGCAGCGCTGCGCCACCACCACGGTGTTCTGCACCGCTTCGGGCAGGTCGGCGAAGGCCTCCTCCATCATGTGGTAGGTCTTCACATAGCTTTCGGGGTTCGACCGCGTGCGTTCCTCCGCATCGACATGCGTCGAGCCGGCAATGCACAGCATCGCGTCATGCGCTTTGTGCATATGCGGTTCGGCGAAATTGGCGGGATTGGTCGCCACCAGCGGCAGGTCGCGCGCATAGGCGAGATCGACCAGCGCGGCTTCGGCGCGCTCCTCGACCGGATCGCCGCGCCGCGCCAGTTCGATGTAGAGCCGGTCGGGGAACAGCGCCTGCAGGCGGTCGAGCAGGGCCTCGGCATGGCTCAGCTGGCCTTCGGCAAGCAGCCGCGTGACCGCGCCTTCGCTTGCACCGGTGAAGGCGATCAAGCCGTCGGTACGGCCATCGAGGTCGCCGATCCGGACGTGCGGTTCGAATTCGAGCGGGCGTTCGAGATGCGCCTTCGACACGAGGTGGCACAGATTGTCGTACCCCGCCTCGTCCTGCGCGTAGAGCGGCAGGTAGTCGACCTGCTTGCCTTCCGCCCCTTCGTCGCGGCTCGGGCGCGCCACGCCCAGCAATGTGCCGATGATCGGCTGCACGCCTTCGGCCTTGCAGGCATTGGCGAACATGACCGCGCCGTAGAGCCCGTTGCGATCGGCAATCGCGACGGCCGGAAAGCCGCGTTCCTTGGCCAGCTTGGCCATTGCCTTCGGATCGATCGCCCCTTCAAGCATGGTATAGGCCGACAGGATACGGAACGGGACGAAGGGCTTGAAGGACATGCGTGCCAATATGCGGCGCGGGAGGGGATTCGCCAACCCGCGCGCGTCGCGCTTTCCTCCGTTCCGTCATCCCTGCGAAGGCAGGGATCCAGATAACGGAAACGATCCGTCAGAGGCTGGATCACCGGGTCCCTGCCTAGGCTGAGACGACAGTCCTTGCCCGGGAGCTACAGCAGCTTTTCGATATCCCTGGCGATACCTTGCGGCTTGTCCGCCGGCCCGTAGCGTTCCACCACGCGGCCTTCGCGGTCGATCAGGAATTTGGTGAAGTTCCACTTGATCGCCTTCGATCCCATTAGTCCGGGCTGTTCGCGCTTCATCCAGTCGAACAGCGGGCTGGCATTGTCGCCATTGACGTCGACTTTCGCCATCAGGGGAAAGGTCAGCCCGAAATTGACCTTGCAGAATTCGGCAATCTCGCCCGCATCGCCCGGCTCCTGCCCACCGAACTGGTTGCAGGGAAAGGCAAGCACCTCGAAACCGCGGTCGCCGAACCGCTGGTACAGCTCTTCAAGCCCATCATACTGCGGGGTGAAGCCGCATTTGCTGGCGGTGTTGACCACCAGCAGAACAGTGCCGAGCTTGTCCTTCAGCTCGAGCGGTTCGCCCTTGTTGGTGGCGACGGTGAAATCGGCGATGGTGGTCATGCTCTTGCACTTTCCTGTATCGATAGCGCGGGCGCAGCCAAGCGCGGCGCCGCATCACTCGCGCGGGAAATCGGGGCGCTTGGACAGTTCCGCGATCTCCGCGGCATGGTATTCGCGGTCGCCCGCCTTCTCGATGTAATAATCGGCGCGTTCTTGCTCGGGCAACAGCATCAGATGGCGGACCAGTTCGGCGAAGCTGCCGCTGCGCAGGCCCTTGGCACCGTCGAGCACGCCATTGCCGTCGCCGGTGTGGTGCAGGCTGGCGCGGTCGTCCCACTGAATGCCGCCGTGGTGGTCGTGGTCGCCCTTGAAGGTGCTCGGATGGTCGGTCATGAAAATCTCCTTTGCCCGACCAACGAGCGAAGCGCGCTACGGGTCCGCTATTCGAGCACACCCTCATGCAGGCGCACCACACGGTCCATCTTCTGCGCCAGCCGTTCGTTATGCGTCGCGATCAGCGCCGCGCTGCCCTCGCCCCGGACAAGGCTGAGAAACTCGCCCAACACCCTGTCGGCAGTCGCTTCGTCGAGATTGCCGGTGGGCTCGTCCGCCAAGACCAGATCGGGCTTGTTGGCGAGCCCGCGGGCGACTGCCACGCGCTGCTGTTCGCCGCCCGACAGCTGGCTGGGGCGGTGATCGAGCCGGTGGCCGAGCCCCAGCGCGACGAGCAGTTCTTCCGCCCGTGCCTCGGCTTCGGCGCGCGGCCTGTCCGCTACCAGCTGCGGCAGGACCACGTTTTCCAGCGCATTGAAATCGGGCAGCAGGTGATGGAACTGGTAGATGAAGCCCAGGTGTTCGCGGCGCAGCACGGTGCGGGCATGCGAATTCGACTTCTCGGCCGAATGGCCGGCTATCAGGATCTCCCCGCCGAACCCGCCTTCAAGCAGCCCGACCGCCTGCAGCAGCGTCGACTTGCCCGATCCCGACGGCCCGAGCAGCGCGACGATCTCACCCGGACGGATCGCCAGATCGACCCCGCGCAGCACGTCGATCCGCTCGCCGCCCTGTTCGAAGCTGCGGGTGAGCCGCTTGAGCTCGACCACCGGTTTCACGCCGGGACTATTCATAACGCAGCACCTGCACGGGATCGGTGTTCGCCGCCTTCCACGCGGGGTAGAGCGTGGCGAGGAAACTGAGGCCCAGCGCGAGCAGCACGATCATGGTTACTTCGCTGCCATCGACCTTCGACGGGATGGTGGTCAGGAAGCGGTATTGCGGGTCCCACAAATCCTGCCCGGTCAGCACGCCGAACCCCTCGACGATCTGCTGGCGCCCGGCAAGGATGAGGAAGCCCAGTGCAAGCCCGGCCAGCGTGCCGATAGCGCCGATGGTGAAACCGGTGGTGACGAAGATCTTGATCAGGCTCTGCCGTGTCGCGCCCAGCGTGCGCATGATCGCGATGTCGCGGGTCTTGGCGCGCACCAGCATGACGAGGCTGGAGAGGATGTTGAACGCCGCGACGAGCACCATGAAGCTGAGCGCGAAGGCCATCGCCGCGCGTTCCACCTGCAGCGCTTCGAACAGCGTCGCGTTGATCGTCTTCCAGTCAGATACCACGGCCCGGCCCTGCACCGCGCGCTGCACCGGTTCGAGGATTTCGCCGACTTCGTCGGCATCCTCCACCGTCACCTCGATCATGCCCACCGTATCGCCGATCAGCATCAGCGTCTGCGCATCCTTCATCGGCATGACGACGAAGGCGCCATCGTAATCGTAGACGCCGATCTCGAAAATCGCGGCGACTTCATAGCCGATCTGCCGCGGCACGGTGCCGAACGGGGTCGAGCGCCCCTGCGGATTGATGATCGTGATCGTATCGCCCACTCGCGCGCCGATATTCTCGGCCAGCCGGACCCCGATCGCCACCTTGCTTGCACCCGCCTGCAACTGGCCAAAATCGCCCGCCACTGCCTTGGTCGCCAGCTCGGCGATGTCCTCGTCGGTGTTGCCGCGGACCAGGATCGCTTCGACGCGGCCGTTGAAGCTGGTCAGCAGCGGCTGTTCGATCAGCGGGCTGGCATCGACCACTCCCGGCGTGGCGCGGACTTCGGCGAGGATATCCTCCCAATCGTCCAGCCGCCCGCCGTAGGCCTGGACGATGGCATGGCCGTTGAGCCCGACGATCTTGTCGAGCAGTTCGGCGCGAAAGCCGTTCATCACGCTCATCACCACGACCAGCATCGCCACCGACAGCATCACCACCCCGATCGAGATGCTCGCCACCAGCGCGATGAAGGCCTCGCTCTTGCCCGGAAGCAGATAGCGTTTGGCGATTGTCCATTCGAAGGGGGAGAGGATCAAGGCGGCCCTGATTGTTGCCTGCGGATGGAGCCGCGTTTAGGCAGCCAATCCTTGCTGCGCAATGAAATCGTGTGGCCGCTCGCGGCATTGGTCGCACTGCCCTTGTAATCGAGGCGTAACACCGCCATTGGGCGCGCATCCCGATCAGCTTCGGCGGACAGGCCTTTCGATGAACCTCACGCACCCGTTTCTAGACGAGGATGGCGACAAGTTGCGCGAAGAGTGCGGCGTGTTCGGCGCGGTCAATGCGACCGATGCCTCCGCCGTCACCGCGCTCGGCCTCCATGCATTGCAGCATCGCGGGCAGGAAGCCGCGGGCATCACCAGCTTCGACGGGGCCGAATTCTACACCCGCCGCGGGCTCGGCCATGTCGCGGAGAATTTCTCCAGCCAGGAAGCGATCGCCGAACTGCCCGGCATGATGGCGGCGGGCCATGTCCGCTATTCGACCACCGGCGGGTCGGGCCTGCGCAATATCCAGCCGCTCTATGCCGACCTCGCCAGCGGCGGTTTTGCAGTGGCGCACAATGGAAATATTTCGAACGCGGGCATGCTGCGCGAGGACCTCGTGCGGCGCGGGTCGATCTTCCAGTCGACCAGCGATACCGAGGTCATCATCCACCTCGTCGCCACCAGCCGATATCCCACGATCATGGACCGGCTGATCGATGCGCTGCGGCTGCTCGAAGGCGCCTATGCGCTGATCGTCATGACGCCCGAGGGCATGATCGCCTGCCGCGATCCGCTGGGCATCCGTCCGCTGCAGATGGGCCGGATCGGCGATGCCACGCTGTTCGCCTCGGAAACCGTCGCCTTCGACGTCGTTGGCGCCGAATTCGTCCGCCAGGTCGAACCCGGCGAAGTAATCAAGGTCGATTTCGACGGCAATGTCGATTCGCTGCATCCCTTCGGCAACCATTCGGCGCGGCCCTGCATCTTCGAGCATGTCTATTTCAGCCGTCCGGATTCGGTGTTCGACGGGCGCAGTATCTATGCTGCGCGCAAAGCGATCGGCGCCGAGCTTGCGCGCGAGACTCCGGTCGAGGCCGATCTGGTCATTCCCGTGCCCGACAGCGGCGTGCCCGCGGCCATCGGCTATGCGCAGGAAGCGGGGATCCCGTTCGAACTGGGGATCATCCGCTCGCACTATGTCGGCCGCACCTTCATCCAGCCCAGCGACGGCGCGCGCCATGCCGGCGTCAAGCGCAAGCACAATGCCAACCGCGCGCTGGTCGAAGGCAAGCGCATCGTCCTGATCGATGACAGCATAGTGCGCGGCACCACGAGCCTGCAGATCGTCGAGATGATGCGCGAGGCCGGGGCCACCGAGGTGCATTTCCGCGTCGCCAGCCCGCCCACCGCGCACAGCTGCTTCTACGGCGTCGATACGCCCGAGCGCAGCAAGCTGCTCGCCGCGCGGATGGACGTCGAACCGATGCGCGAATTCATCCGGGCCGACAGCCTCGCCTTCGTCTCGATCGACGGGCTGTACCGCGCGGTCGGCGAAAAGCCGCGCGATGCCGCCTGCCCGCAGTTCTGCGATGCCTGCTTCACCGGCGATTATCCCACTTCGCTGACCGATCTCGCCCGGCGCGACGACAAGCAGCAGCAGCTTTCCTTCCCTCCCGAACAGGTCGCCTGATGACGAAACCGCTCGACAACCGCCTGGCCCTGGTCACCGGGGCGAGCAAGGGAATCGGCGCCGCTACCGCGCAGGCGCTGGCCGCAGCCGGCGCCCATGTGGTGCTCACCGGGCGCGACGTACGCGCGCTCGAAGCGGTCGAGGACACGATTCATGCCGCTGGCGGCGCTTCCACCATCGCACCGGTCGATCTGGCCGAAAGCGACGGGATCGCGCGGCTCGCTTCGGCAATTGCCAGCCGCTGGGACAAGCTCGATGTGCTCGTCGCCGCGGCCGCCTACCTCCCTGCGCTGACCCCGGTCACGCAGATCGACGGCAAGCAGCTGAGCCAGGCGCTGACGGTCAACTTCCTCTCGACCCAGGCGCTGCTCGCCAATTTCGACCCGCTGCTCAAGCGCGCCGAAGCGGGCCGCGTGATCGGCCTGACCAGCAGCGTCGGGGCGAACCCGCGCGCCTATTGGGCGGCCTATGGCACGACCAAGGCGGCGTTTGACAACCTGCTTGAAAGCTATGCGCAGGAGGTCGAGAAGACCTCGAAGGTGCGCGTCGCGCTGGTCGATCCGGGCGCCACGCGCACGGCCATGCGCGCCAAGGCCTACCCGGGTGAAGACCCGCAGACGGTCAAACCGCCCGAAACCGTGGCGGAACGGCTCACCCAATTGCTGGTCGAGGGCTTCGACGGGTTCCACCGCGAGCGGGTCGAAGCCTGAGTTAACCAAGTCCGGGAACGCTTTGGCCACCTTGATCGATCATATCCGCTGCCTGCGCGCCCGAATGCGCGCCAGGACCAAGCGGGACAGATCGAAAAGGGGCGCCGCCATGATCCACCAGTCGCAGGATCGCTATTCACTCGCCGCGCAGGAAGATCGCAGCGCGCCGCGCGCGAAGCTGGCCATTCCCGGCCAGTTGCGCGCGAGCGGCGGCCGTGCCTTCCAGACGGTCGTCCACGACCTGTCGGTATCCGGCTTTTCCGCCGCTGCGCTCAACCGCATGCACGAAGGGCAGCTATGCTGGCTGACCATGCCCGGACTCGAATCGCTCCAGGCGCAGGTCGTGTGGTGGGAAAAGAGCATGGTCGGATGCGCGTTCAGCGAATTGCTGAGCCCGCTGGTGCATGACAGCATCCTCGCGCGGTTCGGCGACCCGAGCTACCAGCGCCCTTTCTGAACGCCCATTCCGGTCAGGTGGTGACGGCGTAGCCCTTGCCGGGACGCCGCCACCGGCCGGTTACTCAGCCGCCGCGACGATCTTGCCGATCAGAGCGCGAAAGCCGTCGCGGTTCGCGCTGCTGGTCGCGGTTTCCCAATTGCTGACCACGGCCACCACCAATTGTTCCTGCGGGACGATGGTGATCGCCTGGCCGAAGATGCCCTGCGCGCCATACATGCCGCCGGGATAGGTCCACCACTGGTACCCATAGCCGAAGCCGGGCGCCTGCGGTGCGAAGTCGACCAGCGGCGAACCGGCGGTGGCGAACCAGCCTGCGGGTACGGTGCCCGCCCCGCCCTCCAGCGCGAACTGGCCCATGCGCGCATAGTCGGCCAGCCGCAGCGACAGGCAGCAGCCACCGATATTGCCGCCGGTGAGGTCCTGCATCCAGAACAGGCCACCTTCGAAGCCCGCGGGTTCGACGATCTTTTCCGCGGCATAGGCGGCCAGCGACTGGCCGGTCGCCTGTTCGACGATCAGCCCGAGCAGATTGGTTTCGAGCGTCTTGTAGACCCACTTTTCGCCAGCGGGCGCCTCGCGCGTCAGCGTGCGCGCGTAGGTGACCGCCTGCGATTCGCCCGCAACCGGGGCAACCGCCAGCATCTTGGCAACGTCGCTGTCGGGATCGGTGTAATCCTCGTTCCATGCCACGCCCGAGGTCATGGTGGCGATCTGGCCGACGCTGACGCCGTCATAGGCGGTGCCCGCCAGCGCAGGAATGATTTCGGTTACCGGCGTGTCGACACTGGCAATCGCACCATCGGCGATCGCCGCCCCCAGCAGCGTGGACGTGAAGCTCTTGGCGACCGAGAAGCTGGTCCAGCGTCCGGTCGGGCCGAAACCCAGACCGTAATCCTCGAACAGCACTTCGCCGTCCTTGAGCACCATCAGGCCGGCAGCCTGCGTTTCGGCCATGTATTCGCGCAGTTCGGCCTGCAGCGAGGCAGGCAGCGGCGCTGCGCTGCGCGGCAATTCGCGAACCGTACTGGCAGGCGCGACCTCGAGCCCGGGGAACGAACCTTCCATGTCGCGGAATACTGCCGAGCGGCGCTCATCACTCCAGAACAGGATCGAGTCGCTGGGATCGAGGCTGGCCATCTGCTCAGGCATCGACTGGGTCACTGCAGGCGGCGGAACCGCCGTCGCCGTGGCGGTGCCAGCATCGCCATAGGCCGTGCCGCAGCTGGCCAGCGCCAGTGCCGCCACCGAAATCATAAGTCCGCGCATCATTTCTCTCCCTCTTTCACCAGTGTAACCTGGTGGACGTCGATCCCGCCCCCGCGGAACCCGCCTTCGCAATACATCAGATAATATCGCCACAAGTCGCAGAATTCCCGATCGAAACCCTGCGGCAGGCGATCCTCCGCCACTGCCCTATCGAAGTTCCGGCGCCAGTGCAGCAGCGTATCGGCATAATCGTGGCCGAAATCGTGCTGGTCCTGCCATGCAAGTCCGCGTTCCTCGGCCAGGCGGCGAAATTCGCTGGTGCGGATCAGCAGCCCGCCGGGGAAAATATAGGCCTGGATGAAATCCGCACTTCGCGCATAGGCGTCGAACAGATCGTCGCGGATCGAGATATACTGGATCGCCGCGCGGCCCCCGGCGCGCAAATTGCGTGCGATGCAGTCCATGAAGGTCGGCCAGTATTCGCGGCCCAGCGCCTCGACCATTTCGGCGCTGACAATGGCGTCGTAGCGGTCGTCGCATTCGCGGTAATCCTGCTTGCGGAACTCGGCCACGTCCGGATGATGGGTGCGGGCCCACTCCAATTGCTCGTCGGACAGGCTGATCGCGGTCACCCTGCGGCCCTGCGCGGCCAGGCTTGCCGCCAGCGCGCCCCAGCCGCAGCCGATTTCGAGCACGCTGGGCGCCTCCCCGATCCGGCCGGCAAGCGCACCGCACTTGCGCCGCTGCGCCGCCTTCAGCCCGTCGTCCGACGGGGCCAGCGCCGAGGAATAGCTCATCGTCGGATCGAGCCAGGCAGCGTAGAAATCATTGCCCAGATCGTAATGCGCGCTGATGTTCTTCTGCGCGCCCTGCGGGGTGTTGCGATTGAACAGATGCGCCAGCTTTAGCGCGTGGCGGAACGGCCCCTTGGCCCGTGCGGTATCGCCCAAGTGCTGCGCATGCTGCATGAACAGGGCGAACAGCGGCACCGGATCCAGGCTCCACCATTCGCCGGCTTCCCACGCCTGGTACCAGCCGACCGACCCATTGCTGGCCAGCCGCACCAGCGCGTTCCAACTGCGCAGTTCGACCGTGCATTCGAAGCCCGGCGAACGCCCGCCGACGGTGCGCCGCGTGCCGTCGGGCAGCGTGGCATGGATCGCGCCGCTGACCAGTGCCCGGTCGATCCGGTCGATGATCTTGCCGATGCCGGGCGCCACCAGCCGCGCGACCAGACCGGGCCTGCGAACGAAACGCTGCGATCCGGCGACAAGCTCGCGCCCGCGGGAGGTGGTCGGCATATCCATCGTCCGCGCTATGGCTCGGCGATCTGTCGTTCACAAGCCCGCGGCATTCACCGATGCGCAGCGTCGGCGGATCAGTCCTTCGCGCTGCGATAGGCTTCCAGCGCGCGCTCGCGCGCTTCGCGATGGCCGATCACCTTGGCCGGGTAATCGCCGCGCCGGTCTTCGGGAGGATCGTGGATCTCGTCATCGCCAAGCCCGGCCAGTTCGGGGACATATTCGCGGATATAGCCTGCCGCGTCGAATTTCTCGCTCTGCGTCAGCGGGGCCATGATGCGCACGAACATGTTGCTGTCGACCCCGGTGCCCGAAATCCACTGCCAGTTGACACCGTTGTTGCCGTAATCGGCATCGACGAGGCAGTCCCAGTACCACTGTTCGCCGAAGCGCCAGTCGATCAGCAGGTGCTTCACCAGAAAGCTGGCGCAGATCATCCGCACGCGGTTGTGCATCCAGCCGGTCTGCCACAGCTGCCGCATGCCCGCATCGACCACCGGATAGCCGGTCATGCCTTTCTGCCAGCACGCGAAGTCCTGCGCGATCAGATGTCCCGCATTGGGGTTCCGCCACAGCGTGCGCTCGTCGTAGTCGCGGTAGCTTTCGCGCGGGTAGTCGGGGAACTGGTCGATCACGTTCTGCGCATAATCGCGCCAGATCACCTCCTTGGCGAAGGTGTTCCAGCCGTCGCTGCGCTTGTCTTTCAGCCTGTGCCAGACCTGCGCGGGGCTGATCTCGCCCCAGTGCAGATGCGGCGAGAGGCGCGAGGTGGTGTCTTCGGACGGCAGATTGCGGCCCTCGTCGTAATCGCCCACCACATCGGCCCACCAGTCGAGCCGGTCATGCGCGGCCTGTTCGCCGAAGTCCCAGAATTCGCGAATACCGCCGGCCCAGTCGGGCTTCGTGGGCAGGAGCGACCAATCAGCCAGTTCGTCGCTTTCGGGCCAGCTATCGGGCGACGACAGCGTCTCGGGCTCTGGCAGCGGGTCGCGCGGAGGCATCACCTCCAGCATGGATTTCGCAAACGGGGTGTAGATCTTGTAGGGATCGCCCGAACCGGTGGTCACGCTGCCGGGCGGAAGCAGGTAGTTGCCGTCGTAGAGGCACAATTGCCTGTCCCCGCCCAACGCGTCGCGCAGCTCGTCTTCGGCTTCCTTCCACCATGGCTCGTAGTGGCGCATCGCGTGGATG
>Ga0208453_100169_pt1 | contig 12125 bp, 11 predicted proteins | sample Virmet3737_250_FD_185738 | JGI IMG/M metagenome (GOLD analysis project Ga0208453, IMG submission 185738) | Marine viral communities from the Southern Atlantic ocean transect to study dissolved organic matter and carbon cycling - metaG 3737_250... | ecosystem: Environmental > Aquatic > Marine >...
GGAATGACGACGTCGACCCCATGAGTGACACGCCCCGCAAAATCCTGGTGACCAGTGCCCTTCCCTACGCCAATGGCCCCATTCACCTGGGCCACCTGCTGGAATACATCCAGACCGATATCTGGGTCCGTTTCCAGAAACTGCGCGGTGAGCAGTGCATCTACGTGTGCGCCGACGATGCCCATGGCACCGCCATCATGCTCAAGGCGGAAGAAAACGGCATCACCCCGGAGCAACAAATTGCGCAAGTCAAAGCGGACCATGAACGGGACTTCGCCGACTTCCAGATCCGGTTCGACAACTACTACAGCACCCACAGCCCGGAAAACCGCGCGCTCTCGGAAATGGTGTTCCAGCGTAATAAAGACGCCGGCTATATCGTCGAGAAAACCATTACCCAGCTCTACGATCCGCAGAAAGGCATGTTCCTGGCGGACCGTTTCGTCAAGGGCACCTGCCCCAAGTGCAAGTCCGAAGACCAGTACGGCGACAACTGTGAAGTGTGCGGCGCCACTTACACCCCGGCGGACCTGATCAAGCCCTACTCCTCCGTGAGTGGCGCCACACCGGTGGAAAAGGAAACTACCCAGCTGTTCTTCGATCTGCCCAAGTTCGAGTCGCTGCTGCGCGAGTGGACCCGCTCCGGCGCCCTGCAGGAACAGGTGGCCAACAAGCTGCAGGAATGGATCGAAGATCTGCAGCCCTGGGATATCTCCCGCGAGGCCCCCTACTTCGGCTTCGAAATTCCCGGCTACCCGGGCAAGTTTTTCTACGTCTGGCTGGATGCCCCCATCGGCTACATGGCCAGCTTCCAGAACTACTGCGACCGCGAAGGCCTGAGCTTCGACGACTACTGGGGCAAGGAATCCACCGCCGAGCTGTACCATTTCATCGGCAAGGACATCATCAATTTCCACGGCCTGTTCTGGCCCGCCATGCTCGACGGTGCCGGCCTGCGCAAACCCACTGCCATCTACAGCCACGGCTTCGTCACCGTGAACGGCGCCAAGATGTCCAAGTCCCGCGGTACCTTTATCAAGGCGCGCACCTACCTGGACCACCTGGGCCCGGAATACCTGCGCTACTACTTTGCCGCCAAGCTTTCCAGCCGGGTGGATGATTTCGACCTGAACCTGGAAGACTTCGCCCAGCGGGTGAACTCCGACCTGGTGGGCAAACTGGTGAACATCGCCAGCCGCACCGGTAACTTCGTGAAGAAGTTCGGTGGCACTCTTAGTGACGAACTGGACAACCCCCTGCTGGTCCGCGAAGTGCAGGAAGCGGCCCCGCGCCTGGCCGACTTCTACGAGAAGCGCGAATTCGGCAAGGCCATGCGCGAAATCATGGCCCTGGCCGACCACGCCAACGGCTATATCGCCGACAAGGCCCCCTGGACCCTTGCGAAAGAGGAAGGCAAGGAACAGGAAGTGCTGGCCATCTGCAGCACGGCCATCAATGTCTTCCGCCTGCTGGTGATCTACCTGAAGCCGGTGTTGCCGGCGCTGGCCGAGCGCGCAGAAGCCTTCCTGCAGGTCGAGCCACTGACCTGGAGTGATAGCGACACCCTGCTGCTGGGCCACGAGATCGCCAAGTTCAAGCCGCTGCTGAACCGCATCGACATGGCGCAGATCGAAACCATGCTCAACGCCTCCAAGGAAGACGTACCGGCCAAACCGGCCAGCAAGAAAAACGAACCGAAAAAGGCCGACAACGTGGCAGATGACACCATCAGCATCGATGACTTCCTCAAGGTAAAACTGCGCGTGGCCCGCGTAGCCAAGGCCGCCCATGTGGAAGGGGCCGACAAGCTGTTGCAGCTCACCCTGGACGTGGGCGAGCTGGGCGAACGCAATGTCTTCGCCGGCATCAAGGCCAAATACAGCCCGGAAGATCTGGAAGGCAAACTGGTGGTGCTGGTGGCCAACCTGGCCCCGCGCAAGATGAAGTTCGGCGTCTCCGAAGGCATGGTACTTGCCGCCGGCCCCGGCGGTGACGACATCCATATCCTCAGCCCCGACAGCGGCGCCCAGCCGGGTATGGAAGTACGCTAACTCGAAGGGCCCTCTCGCGCGCTTGCGCAGGAGGGCCTGTCCTGTGCGGTTACCGCCATCTTTCCGGTCAGCCACGACGTACAATCGCTTTCCCCTTGCCCCGGGCAAGGTCTTTCACTCTACACTGTGAAAACGAAAAATAAGGGAGAGCGCTACCATGAACCGCCAGGCAACACTGACCCCCGACGCCATCCAATCCAAGAAAGACACCGTCAGCGCAGAAGAATGGCAGCTGCGTGTGGATCTGGCCGCCGCCTACCGGCTTATCGCTCTGCACGGCTGGGACGACCTGATCTTTACCCACCTGTCAGCACGCATTCCCGGTGATGAGCATCACTTCCTGATCAACCCCTACGGCATGATGTTCGACGAGATCACCGCCTCCAGCCTGGTGCGCGTGGATCAGGTCGGCAACAAACTCGACGACAGCGACTTCGACATCAACCCGGCCGGCTTCACCATCCACAGCGCCATCCACGCCGTGCGCGACGATGCCAACTGCGTCATGCACACCCACACCATCGCCGGTGTGGCGGTATCCGCCCAGCAGGAAGGCCTGCTCGCCCTGTCCCAGCAAAGCCTGTTTCCGCTGGCCAGCCTGGCCTACCACGACTACGAAGGCGTGGCACTGCGCGAAGACGAAAAGGCCCGCCTGCAGGCAGACCTGGGCGACGCCAACTTCATGATCCTGCGCAACCATGGGCTTCTTACCGTGGGCAGCAGTATTGCCGATGCCTTTCTGGGCATGTTCATCCTGCAGCGCGCCTGCGAAATCCAGCTCCGGGCCCTGTCCGGCAACCGCCCGCTCACCCCGATCCCGGATGGCATCGTCAACACCATCAAACAGCAAGCCTCCCAGGTCACCAAAGGCATGGGCGGCAACCTGGCCTGGCCCGGCCTGCTACGCAAACTGGACCGCCAGAACCCCGGCTACGCGGACTAAGCACCTGTTTAACGCGCTAGTCGAGAGCCAAGATTATTTACAGAACCTTTCCCTCCCCCTACGACCTCTCTAGAGGGTTCCCTCTCCCTTGAGGGGAGAGGGACAGGGAGAGGGTGAAAGGCCTACCAGACAATGGATGGCGCTGGCTCAATTGCCCAAACACCCCACCCAAATCTGTTTCCTCTCCCCTATTCCCCCTGTCAAAGCAGGCCAAAACCGGCCAACCTATACAGAAAGGCGACTTCCGTTAATTGTCTTGCTCGACGGGTATACGCAATGTGTAGGCATTGAAAGACACCGTCTACCGAGGTTACCGATGACACAGTCACTGGACGCACTCTGGGAAAAAGTCCGCGCACAGAAAACCCGGATTCCCTCTCTCTATGGCGATATCGATTTCGATGTCACCCCGGAGCGTTTCACCGATTCCATGGACATCCGCAGCACCCTGCCGAGCCATTTCGCCAACAAGTACCGCGAGAAGATCCTCGCCGACAATGAGAAAGTGGAGCGCGCCCGCGCCTACACCCTGCTGGGCGACACCGTGGCCGATGCCTACGCCGCGCTGATGCCCGAATACAGCTTCCGCGACCTGATCGGCATGCTCAAGAAAGCCTGCGACGAAGGACTCGACGCAGTCCCTGATGCGCCGCAGGAACTGGTGGACTTCATCACCGCCATGGAAACCACCCCGGACTGGGTGGATATGGACCTGGTGCGCGAAGGCGCCCGTCTGAGTCGCAACCAGATGGCCAACCTGGCCCCCTACGTGATCCGGGGCGCCTTTGTAGCCACCTTCATGAACAAGTACTCCGGCCTGCCCATGGCCATCACCGGCACCCTGGCCAACGATTCGGTGAACCGGCGCATCAACGAAACCGCCAGCTTCTTCACCACCGCCACCCTGCCCGGTGCCCTGGAACGCTTCGGCCCCGGCTTCAAGGCCGCCGCCATGGTGCGCCTGATGCACTCCATGGTCCGTTTCAACATCCTCAAACGGGTAAAAAAATGGGACCCGGCCATCTACGGCATCCCCATCCCCCAGGTCGACCAGATGCCCGCCGGCACCATGCCTGCCTATCTGGCCGCCTTCAAGGCCATGCGCAAGGGCCGCAAGCATTTCACCGACAACGAACGGGCCATCGTCGAACTGTCCCGCTACCAGTGCTTCCTGCTGGGCCTGCCTGAAGAATTGCTGCCCGCCGAGGCCCCGGACATCATCGACACCATGCTCACCTACTCCGGCACCCTGCGCGAAGGCTACGACGATGAGACCTGCGGCGAACTCACCCGCGCCACCATGTCCGTCTACCGCCCCAAGGATGAAAAGCTGATAAGCAAGGTCCACAACCTGGTGGAGCGCAGCGTCTCCAAGGTGTTCTTCTCCCAGGCCTTTCTCGGCAAGAATGACAAATCCAAAGCGAAAGAGATGGGCGTGGAACCACACCTGCTCGACTACGCCCTGTCCAGCATCGGCACGCTGTTGATCATGCCCCGCCTGATCGCCTATCGGACCCTGCAAGACATCCCCGTGGCCAACAAGATCGCGGACAGGATACTGGTCAGACGCATCAACGAATTGCTGGTGGACTATGGCCATGCGGAATTCACCACCGATGCGGCGCAGTACACTCCCACCATCAAGAACGCCACCTGATCCTGCATTAATGCCCTGCTACGACAGCGGCAAAGAGCCACAAAAAAGCCCCCTTAATCAGGGGGCTTTTTTATCATCAGGCCACAGCTTGCGAAACAGGCCGCGCGCGATTCAAGGGTAACGGTCAACCCAGACTACACACCCAGATACTCCCCAATCAGAAACGCATCCCCCTGCCCTTCCTGCTTGCCAAAGTAGCTCACCGGATCACGCTCACCGTTCTCGATAGAGCCCACCTCGCAATCAATGCCATATTGCTTGGCAAGATCATTGAAGAGGGTGACCGGCGTCTTCAGCTGCGCCTTCTTCTTCACCGGCTGGCTGATACCCAGTTGCCAGTCCTCACAATCGTCACTCTCGCAGTCATTGATCAGGGTGACCTTGCCCGCTTCGTTCTCATCCACATAGGCCTGCAGCGCCGCCTGCAGGTCAGGCAGGTTGCGCTTGAGCTTCTTTTCCTGCTTTTCATCCAGGCGATCACAGGCGACGAGAAGGTATACGAGCATATTGAGGGCCGAAGTTAAGAATGTGGTCAATATTTTACCACAAGGAGGCTACTTTCTGGTTTCGAAGTAACATTGATACCACCCAGATAGGCCGCTTGATGGGCTTGGAGAATTCAGGAAACATTTATCCACCCTCAAGCAGTGCTTTCAACGCAGCCAGCCCATGCGGCGCCCGCCGACGCATGATCCTCCTAGCCAATGGCAGTATGAAAAAACGACTCATACCATTACTGCGTCGGCTGTACATACGCCACTCGACAGTGCAGCGATGCGCGCCCAGGGATGTGAAACGCATCTCCATCCTGGGTAAGAGTGCGGGCAGGTTACCCTCGGTGATTTGAAGGTGGGGAGACTCGGCTTGCACGACAGTGATCCGAACTCGCCGTCTTCCCCGCAGAGGCACCTGAACGATTTCGTGATAGATCTTGCCCGGATTACCGTGTGGTATGTCGTTACCGGATGCGATAGCAATGACGCCAGGAAACCATTCAGAGAAGTATTCCAGATTGCTTGCGTAGGTGTAGGCCTGCGCCATGTTGCACTCGATCTCGATTGCGCTTGCGGCTAATGAGTACATGAGTTTCACCTGTTGCATTACGATGGTGATTTAATGCTAGGGTATCGAGTGGGCTTTACAGTCAAGGAATTTCGATGCGAATCGCTGAATTAGAGGCCAGAACAGGCTTGGGGCGGCACACTCTACGCTACTATGAACAGCAAGGTCTGCTGGGTAAGATTGCCCGCGATAGTAACAATTATCGCAATTATCCGGAGACTCTGGTCAGGGATGTACACCTCTTGAAGCAGATGCAGGTTCTGGGCTTTTCCTTGGCAGAAATCAGGGAGGTGCTGCAAGGCTTGCGCAGCCGCGGCATTAACTGCGCGCAAGGTGCGCGATTACTAGGCGAAAAACGGGCCAAGGTCGAAGAACAGATTGCCAATCTAAAGGCTGCCAGCCGTCTGCTCGGCAAGGAGCAAAAACGCCTGGAGGCCCGTGCACGACAGCACGGCTTTACTGTTGCTACTACTCATTAGCTCTAACGCCCGGCTCACCGAACAAATTTTTGATGGCTGCTTTTTTGCCACGCAAAAAAGGTGACAGCGAAAATTTGTCCGGTGCAGCCGCTTGTTAGACTTCTGTAGTTGCATACGAATGATCTTCTGGTGACAGATTAGAAATATCACGCATTTATAAATACTACTAATTGAGCTGCACTAAGGCCAATGCCAATAAGTCCGGATAGCACTGCTGGCGTATAAACGATGCCCCGTCCTTTTGTCCAAGTTTCCAAGAAAAGAGCCAAGAGAGTACCAATGATGAAGCTCGCCAATAGAACTTTCCAACTAAAAAGAAAAAGACCCGCGATATACCACCCCAAAAATGAAAATACAGATAACGGCGCGACGATGTTAAAAACAGTCAGTTGCGCACCTAGAGGGCTAAGTTGAACTGGATTCCGCCAAACCGTTGCGCTGAGCTGCGTAGAACAAGTAAACGCCCAAAGCGTCCACATGTAGATTTCTTGATCCAATTTAATTCCCCCTATCAAGAAAAGGGTTCGTCTTCGCCAAGGGCCCAATGATTCCCATTTTCGCAACTTTGGCTGAGACACCATTACTAAGGTCTGAAAGCTCTTCCTGATTTTTTGCATCAGGGTTAAAGAGCACTAGAGAGCAACCCAACGCAACTGCCTTGTTCGATTCAGCATGGCTGTAATACCCCTGAATCTCGTTTTCGGTGAAGATTGGTGATTCTGGGTAGACCGATGTACAAACAAAAAGATGATAAATAATTCCTTCACGCGAAAGAACTGCATCTGGAATCAGTGAAAGATCGTTATTCACAGCCTCTATTTTAAAGCCCCCTTTTTGAGCCTGAATACACGCGAATTTGATTCCCATAAATTTCAATTCTTCATCCATTTGTTTTAGCACCTTCAATTTAGCATGGATAACCAAACACCATTTTGGAACTTGGGTTGCGCAGTTATTACCGGAATCTAGGTTTTTTGGCTAACGCTACGCTCACCGGGTAAATTTTCGATGGCGGCTTTTGTGCGGTTCCATGCACAAAAGGTGACAGCGGAAATTTATCCGGTGCAGCCAATTGTTATGTGTTACCACTGGCACTTGGACACCGCGCTTGTAAATCCCTGAACAAGGCCTTACCCGCTTCGTTCAGGCGATGTCCACTTGCATCCATGTACCGTGATCCTAGGTATATTGCACCCATAGCTTCCTGACGGACCGCCTCAAGTCGAGGATCAGAAATTTCACATGAAACAAAGTAGTCCCAACCTGCATCATCCACATCTCCATCCAGCCAGGTTTGCAATAGGCCCACAACCTCTTCGGATCTCCATTCGACAGGACGTCTATTCCATCGCGTAAAAGCAAAAACACCTACGACAGCTAGAACGCTTACAAGCAACCACGTCATGATGTCCCCACGTAATTACACATAACGACCAAGCTCACCGGAAAAATAAAGATGCAAAGCGAAGCGGCGCAGCTTTATTTTGTCCGAGTGCAGCGCCTTGTTATGCCTTGTCCTTCTTTGCAATCACAGCCTTAAGAGCTGCTGACGTTTTTGTTTCTTATAATCAGATAACAATTGACCATTAAAATACGATGCCTAGAACATAACGCAATCTGTCATGAAGAATGATTACAGACTCTTCACTTCCACAATTACTCATTTAAAACTTGCTTCGATATAAAAAAGTTAACACTGATCATATTTGCATTCTTTAATCTCAAACTCGAGTGTTGAATGCCCGATGGAGAATTTTTGTGCAAGCGCTGTTTTTAATTCACCCTTCACTTTATCCAGTTGTGAATAATCAGAAAGTAGAACATGAGCTTCTAATGCATTCTGATGCTCGTCAAGTTGCCAGATATGTACGTGATGAACATTGATAACATTTGTTACCTGCTGCATGGCTGTGATGACATCATCAATAACAATGCCCTCCGGTGTTCCCTGCATCAGGATATGAATGGTTTTTGGTAACATCGTGGCTGCCTGGTACAAAACATACGCGGCTATCAATAATGTTATTAAGGTATCACTCCAGTACCACTCATAAAGAAGGATCAGTGTACCGGCAACAATAACACCCGCTGAGGCCAGCGCATCCGATACATTGTGCAAAAAAGCGGCACGGATATTCATACTGTGCTTAGACATAGTAAAGGTAAGAAACGCGGTTGCCAGATCAATCACCAGCGCAATCGACGCCACAATCACAACCATCCAGCCTTCAATAATCTGTGGTTCGTAGATTCGCCATAGCGCTTCATAGATCAGGTACAGCCCAATCAGGACAAGTGTGACTAAATTAATTAATGTAGCAATGATTTCAGCGCGTTTATAACCAAAGGTTCTGAAATGATCGGCCGGTTGACGACCGATCTTTCTGGCGACCCAGGCAATGAGCAGTGAGGCGGCATCACTGAAGTTATGCAGTGCATCAGCAATCAGTGAAAGGCTGCCCGATAGAATACCACCGACGACCTGGGCTAATGTCAGGAGCATATTGATAGCGATGGCGAATCCCAGGCGGCGATCACCTATTGATTCAGTGTCGTGGTTATGCGAATGCGTATTCATTGTGTACCTATAAAGAAAAAGATTTTGTCGTTCGACTGGAAAGATAGGCATGTGCTTCCCGCGCATCCAGCTCTCGTGTACTATTACCTGTGCGTACCATAAGCCGTGCTACGCTGTCCTCATGATAATAAACAGGTTCAACAGCGCTCTCGACAATGACGCGACAGATGGTTTTATTTTCGATATCGTGGAACCGGCAATGAAGTAATGCGCAAGCGTTTCCTCCCAGACTGGTTTTAACCGTATCCATCAGTGCACGTTCGAAGCCGTCTCTATTTTTGTGCTTCAATGTCTGGAAGTCAGAGTCGATGCCAATGATATTGCCGTTGTCCTCAACGCCGATCAGCAATGTACCGCCTTCGCGATTTAAAAAACCGGCGATGGCTTTGATGACAATCAACTCAAGTGCGCGATTCGTTCGCTGTTGTCTTACATCCCAACGATACGTGGATTTGAATTCAAGATGCTCACTTTCGCCTCTGGCAATCAATAAGGGTAATTCTTCAGCAAGCTCGTGTTCCAGATAGCGGACAAGATTTTTTTGGCCAGACAGTCTTATATGGTACAGACCGAACAATAGACCAACAATACCGCCAAGCAGTGCAAACACAAAGCTCATAGGTATTAATTCAAACTTGAATTCAGTAATTAAACGCTGAATCAAAAACTCTATCGGGCTGTTACCCGGAAATTCGATTAAGCCCTTGTATTCGTACCAGAATACCATTGTCGTCAACGGATGTAATAGAAGCACGCCTATTATTGCACCAATAATAAAATGAAAAAGTAAGATCCATTTTTTTTGATTGATTAAACTACCTGATGAGTATGTCATCTTTCTTTAACCACCTGTTTGGTTGATTATTCTCTTGATCTGGAAATCCAGTGTATTGATTCATCGTGGCTTGTGCCTCACCCCGGTGCGTGGACACTTCTGCAGCTGCAAAAACAGCTCTTGCATAGGCTTACAGTCTTTGCCTAAATCCTCGAATGCGCTCGCCGTGTTTGTAAGAACCACCCCGATTCCAAAGGTTCCAACGATAGCCGCTGATTTTAACTTTTTATATTCGCTCCTTCTTGAGGGTTAATGGGGCATAACGCCGCGCTCTGCGGAAAATTTGAAGCGCAGTGGAAAATTTATCCGACAGCAGCGCCTTGTTATATTTCAACTCAACAGTGACTTCCAATCGATTAAATCTACGGTGGCATCGAATAGCTCACGATCTAGCACGCGGCGTTTTAATCTTTGTTCACAATGCTCTACTGCGATTTTCATTGTTTGAGACAATTTTTCATTTGAAGAATTAGGGAAAAATTTTTCTGCACAGTAGCTATCTGAAACCTGTGAGTATTGTTTTTTCCTTGTGCGAACCTTTTTCTTCGCATCAGTTTCCCAATATTCACATCGAATTTGATTCTGGCCATACCGATAGAAGCGAAGGAATCCAATAATTTCGTTATATCTCCAGTCACCTCCGTATTCATTTCTTAGATAGCCTTCGTCTATTGGATAGTCTTTGCCTTGATTTTTTTGAGAAATATGGTTTCTCATTTTCTCGTAGTAATCATCTTCACTTAAACGGTAAACGGCTATCTCAAATAGGTTTTTACAGGTAAGCATCAGTTATTTGCACCCAGGATGATTCAGAAGCCCAAGGTTACAGAGATATTGTGTATTATCTTCTTGTTGCTTTTGCTGTTTGACACGCTCTTGCTCAGCTTGGATTGCTTGAGTATTTTGCAATACTTGATTCATCTGCCTATTTTGTTGAAGCTGCAACGCAAAAGAGTGATCTATATGGGCATTCGGTTCATTAGGGCGTGGCGTTGTCGTGATAACGCCATTAGGAAATTGACTTAAACTGAATTGGCTATTGGCTCTAGCTGTGGCTCCGCTCACCCACTTCAATCCACATGGCACTGTATTTAACACGCCCCGATTTTTTGTTTCTTCATCTAGCGTGTAGTAAAGCGTGACAGGGGTATAGCCTTTGGCCACGCCATTGCAATAAACTTGAGCTCCTGCCGGATCGGAAGCATAAGTGACAGAATATTGATTGCTGGCACAACCACTTATAACTGCGACTGCAAGTAGTGTGATGCAAATTTTCGAGTTACTCATTAGCTCTCCTTGAAATATAACAGTGTATTCATTAGAACGTTCCGAATAACTCGATTCCTTATAATTCTGGAGCCGAGCCCCTTTTCTTAAGAGAAAATCCTGCCATAACAATCGCTTGGCAGGCTATAGCCAATTTCCTACACGGAGTTATACGGAACGTTCCTTATAACTCCTTTCCTTTGAACTCGGAGACAGAAAAACCAAAAGCCCGCTAAATCAATATCTTGGCCTTTCCCTTTCCGGGTTCAACGGAAGCTTCCGTTGAAAAGGAGAATCACAATCCCTACTTGCTGAACGCTCCCGCCGCCAGGAATACCTTCACCTGCTCAATCACCTCCCCATTGCGCATCATGAACGGATGCGTCACCGGCAAGACCAGATGATCCTGCATGCCTTCCACTTTGGTTCTTTCCACGGTGACCTTGCCGTCATTGGGGCCGGGTAATTGGGTGGAGAGCAGAAAGTTGATGGTGTCGCTGCCGGCGATGACGCCCAGGGGGAAGTCCACCGGGCCGAGCTGGTTGGGGACGCTGTCGGGGCCGGTGCCCATCTGGCTACCGGCGGGGCCGTTGAACCACTGGAATGGAGCCCAGTCACCCAGACTATCCACCACTTCGCTGCCCTGGTTGGGCGGGCCAAGCATGACGGTGCGGCCCATTCTCTCGATGGTGTGCTGACTCAGGTACTGGCGTAGCAGGATGCCGCCCATTGAGTGGGTGACGAAGTGGATGGTGCCAGTGGGCGGGCATTTTCCCAGGGCTGTGGGCAGGGTGTCTGCGGCGAGGGTCTGGATGTCTTTTTGGGTGGAGGGGTAGCCCTGATTCACCACCGTGTAGCCGGTGCTCTCCAGGGCGTTTGCCATTTTCTTCATGGAGTGGGCGGTGCGAGCCAGACCATGGAGCAGGATGACGCATTGAGGGTTCCGGGTTTTCATTGTTGTGCCCTCGGTATCCAGCAAGGCCGTTCCCCCTCTCCCTGTCCCTCTCCCGCACGGGGAGAGGGAACTCTCCAGAAAGGTTTGGCTGCAGCCCTCATCTCTTGAGTGAATGGCATCGGCAAGAAGAGTGGGACTAAAACAGACCCACAACAACAAGCCTGCTAACACTCTCAGAACGGTGCCAGTCGCCATTCATGGCTAGCCAAGTTGATCCAGGGCGGACGACAGCCGCGCCACCGCCGCATCCACATCCCCCAGTTTGTCCAGGCCGAACAGGCCCACGCGGAAGGTCTTGA
>Ga0208453_100174_pt1 | contig 11976 bp, 10 predicted proteins | sample Virmet3737_250_FD_185738 | JGI IMG/M metagenome (GOLD analysis project Ga0208453, IMG submission 185738) | Marine viral communities from the Southern Atlantic ocean transect to study dissolved organic matter and carbon cycling - metaG 3737_250... | ecosystem: Environmental > Aquatic > Marine >...
GACCTTGGCGATACCCACGCTGGTGATCTGGGCGATGGACGACGAAGCGCTGCCTTCCGCCAATCTGGACGGTCTCGACCAGATGGTTGCCGACCCTGAAGTGGTGCAGGTCCCCGATTGCGGACATTTCGTGCAATGGGAAGCACCCGAAGCGTTCAATGCGGCGGCCGACGCGTTCCTTGGCCGAACCGGCTGATCAGCCCTTCCATTCGATCCATGCGCCATGCGGATGGGCGGTGGCAAGATTGCGCCTCAGATCGCCGGCGGGCCAGTAGCTGGCGGTCAGCTCATGCCGGTGCGTATCGCGGTTGGCCTCCAGGCTGACCCAGGCGAGCGGCGTCTCGGAGTCCGCGCGCTGCCCCGCGGCTTCCATCAATTCGACGATCTGGTCGCGTTCGTCGCGCGGAATGTATTGCCAGACCACCGAATGCATCAGCACCCGCGTAGTCCCTCGTTCCTGCGGACGTTCCAGCCGATCGCGGAGGAAATCGACCGCCCGCCGGCGCTCGATCTCCGGCGGGAAGGTGTGCGCCGCCGCGATCGCCGTCTCCAATCGGGCGAAGCGGTCGGTAAATTCGGGCCAGATATAGGCCTTCAGGCGCGCGACCTGCCCTTCGTCGGTCAGGTCGATCGGCGACACGTCGCAGCCCTGCGCACCGACGATGTCGAACCCCTGGTCCGGCGGGGACGCGCCGCGCCATTCGGGCGCAATCCGCATGCGCGCATTCTTGGGCCCAACGCAGACGCCGCCAAGGTCATAGCGATATCGCCGCATCATCAAGTTGACGCCCGCGCTGGAGCCGATCTCGAGCAGGTCGAAATGGCCGGGAAGCCCCTGTTCCACCAGCCACAGGAATGCTGCCGCGAAACTGGCCGACCGGCCGGCTTCGTTGGTCTGGGGCGGACCGTCGAGCCACGGCATCAGGAAGGCTTCGTGCCGTTCGATCGCCGCAGCGACGAGTTCGGCGGCATTGTTCGGGCCCAGTCCTTCGTAGATCGGCGACAGGCCCGGCTCTTCCCCGCTCTGGTGTAGGGCGTGCAGTCCCCCCGCTACCCGTAGAGGCAGTGCATCGGCCAGCGCCGGACCGGCCCAGCGGCGCACCCGGCGCATGAAGGCGCCGCCGCGGTCCGTATCGAGCAGGTCGCCAACCGCCTGGCAGACCAGCGCGGTGACCCCCGCGCGGTTGTCGCGGCAATAGGCCACCTGGTTTTCGAAAGCGCGTGCCACCGCCGCCGGGCCGGTGGCCCCCGGCGTGGTCACGACATATTTTGCCTTGTCGATCGCCATTGCCCTTTGCACCCTCGCTGCCTATTTGCGCATCCAATGAACGAATGCCTCACCTTCGCCGTTCCAAAGGGCCGTATCCTTGACGAAGCGCTGCCAGTAATGGCGCGTGCCGGGGTCGTGCCCGAAGACGCTTTCCACGACAAGGCGAACCGCTCGCTGACCTTCGCAACCACGCGCAATGACATGCGCCTGATCCGTGTGCGCGCCTTCGACGTCGCGACTTTCGTGGCCCATGGCGCAGCGCAGATGGGTATTGTCGGTTCGGACGTGATCGAGGAATTCGACTATGCGGACCTTTACGCGCCCGTCGATCTCGACTTCGGGCACTGCCATCTTGCGGTGGCCGAGCCGGTAGAAGGCGCGGAAAGCATCGACGGTGCCAGCCACCTGCGCGTCGCGACCAAATACCCCAACCTCACCCGCCGCCATTTCGAACGGCAGGGCATCCAGGCCGAATGCGTAAAGCTGAACGGGGCGATGGAAATCGCGCCCGCACTCGGCCTTGCCGGGCGGATCGTCGATCTGGTCTCCACCGGCACGACGCTGCGCGAAAACGGCCTGGTCGAAACCAGCCGTATCCTCGACATTTCGGCGCGCCTCATCGTCAACCGTGCCGCGCTGAAGACCGATCCGCGCGTGGCCGCGCTGGTCGAAGCCTTCCGCGCCGACGCGGCACAGCGCGAGGCCGCCTGATGCAATTCCTGAAAACCGCCGACGCCGGGTTCGAAAGCGCTTTCGCCCGGATCGTGCGCGATCGCCGGGAAAGCGATACGCAAGTCGGGCGCGATGTCGCCTCGATGATCAACGAAGTGCGCGAACGCGGCGATGCCGCGCTGGCCGAATACACTGCGCGCTTCGACAGCCACCGGCTAGCGCAAGACGATGACTGGTGCATACCGCTGGCCGCCTGCCGCGAAGCCTATGACGCGCTCGACCCCGACTTGCGCGATGCGCTGGAAACCGCGGCCAGCCGCATCCGCGCATATCATGAGGGCCAGCTTCCCGAAAACCGCGACTATACCGACGATATCGGCATGCGGCTCGGTGCGCGTTGGAACGCGGTCGAAGCCGCCGGGCTGTATGTCCCCGGCGGACGCGCATCCTATCCCTCGTCGCTGCTGATGAACGCGATCCCCGCGAAAGTCGCAGGCGTGGAGCGGCTGGTCGTCACCACGCCTACGCCGGGCGGCGAGACCAACGCGCTGGTTCTCGCCGCTGCCCATATCGCGGGCGTGGATGAAATCTGGCGGGTCGGCGGGGCGCAGGCCGTGGCCGCGCTGGCCTATGGCACCGACCGGATCGGCAAGGTCGATGTCATCGCCGGGCCGGGCAATGCCTGGGTCGCCGAAGCGAAACGCCAGCTCTACGGCGTGGTCGGCATCGACATGGTCGCCGGGCCCAGCGAGATTCTCGTCATCGCCGATGGCAACAACAATCCTGAATGGATCGCCGCCGACCTGCTGAGCCAGGCCGAGCACGACCCGACCAGCCAGTCGATCCTGATTACCGACAGCGACGCGCTGGCTCGGCAGGTCGAGGACGCAGTCGACCTCGCGTTGATGAAGCTGCCCACCGGCAAGACGGCCAAGGCCAGCTGGGACGCACATGGCCTGATCGTGGTGGTTGGCAGTCTCGATGAGGCACCCGCCCTGTCGGACCGGCTGGCAGCGGAGCATGTCGAGCTGATGGTCGACGAACCGCAGGGCCTATTCGACCGGATGCGCCATGCCGGCAGCGTCTTCCTCGGCCGGCACACGCCGGAAGCGGTGGGCGACTATATCGCCGGCCCGAACCACGTCCTTCCCACCGGGCGCCGCGCGCGCTTTGCCAGCGGCCTGTCGGTGCTCGACTTCATGAAGCGCACCAGCTTCATCGACGCCTCCGAAGCCGCGCTGGCCGCGATCGGCCCGGCCGCGGTCAGGCTGGCGGAGGCCGAGGGGCTTCCTGCGCACGCGCTGTCGATTTCCACGAGATTGAAATGAACCAGAATTCGAAGTCCCAGGCCCGCAGCGCGGCCCGCCTCGGTGCCGTGCAGGCGCTCTACCAGCAGCATATGGAAGGCACCGCTGTGACCAGGCTGCTGAACGAGTTCCACCAGCACCGGCTCGGCCGCGTGATCGAAGACGAGGAATATGCCGAAGCCGACGTCGATTTCTTCGACGACCTCGTCACGGGCGTGGATGCGCGCCGCGCGGAGATCGACGACAAGCTGACCGCGCGGCTGGCACAGGGCTGGACGCTGGCGCGGCTCGACAAGACCATGCTGCAGATCCTGCGTGCGGGCACTTACGAACTGATCGCCCGGCAAGATGTCCCCAAGGCCAGCTCGATCAGCGAATATGTCGATGTCGCCAAAGCATTTTTCGACGATCGCGAGGCGAAATTCGTTAACGGCATCCTCGACGCCGTGGCGACCGAGGCCGGACGCTGAACGAAAGCGCGTTTGTCGCCGCGCTCAAGGCGCTGGCGGACACCCCCGCCGCACGCGGTCTCGAGGATGATGCCGCAGTTCTGAGTGTCGGCGGCCAGCAGCTGGTCCTCACCCACGACACGCTGGTCGAGGGCGTCCACGTCCGCGCGGACGAGGACCTTGCCGACGTTGCATGGAAGCTCGTCGCAGTGAACCTGTCCGATCTGGCAGCCAAGGGTGCACGGCCCCTCGGCGTGCTGGTGTCGCATATGCTGGGCGATTCCGACGCGCGCTTTATCGAGGGCTTGCGTGAAATCCTCGGCGAATACGACGTGGCGCTGCTGGGCGGCGATACCGTGCGCGCCGAAGGCCGCAGGGCCTGGGGATGCACCGCGGTCGGCAAGGCAACGCATACGCCCGCGCCCGACCGCCGCGGCGCGCGGGCAGGCGATGCGGTGTTCGTTACCGGCACGCTCGGCTATGCCATGCTCGGCCTTGGCGACCGCGCCAGCGGCAGCCGCGCAGACCTCGCCTATCGCCGCCCGCGCCCGCTGGTGGCCGAAGGAATTGCGCTGGCCCCGCATGTAACGGCGATGATGGATGTCTCCGACGGCTTGCTGCTCGACGCCTGGCGCCTAGCGCATGCCAGCGGCGTCGAACTGGCGCTCGACAGCGCGCAGGTCCCGGTGGCCGATCCGCAGAAGGCCGGGGACTGCATGCGATGGGGCGACGACTACCAATTGCTGTTTACCGCGCCCGCCGATGCTGCCCTTCCCGTTGCCGCCGCACGTGTCGGGACGGTGACCGGTGACCCCTCCGGACTATCGCTGGACGGCAAGATTTTCCCCGATGCCGAAGGGCTTGGCTACCGCCACTGATTGCTTGCGCGCATGGCCGTGCGCGGCGAAATATTGCTACGTAATTCCACCTTGTCACGTAACGGATGCCGCTTATACCTTCGCTTAGCCTCGGCGTTTCCCGCGCCGGAGTGCAAAAAGATATAAACATAGCGGGAGGGGGAAATTTCGTGGACCTAGTTCTCATAGCAATACTGCTGGGACTGCTAGCCGTCGTGTACGGCTTCGTGACCAGCCGCCAAGTGCTTGGCGCAGGCGCCGGCAACGAACGAATGCAGGAAATCGCCGGCGCAATCCAGGAAGGCGCACAGGCCTATCTGAAACGCCAGTATACGACGATCAGCGTGGTCGGCATCGCGGTAGCGGTGCTGGTCTTCGCCTTCCTCGGTATCGTGCCGGCGGTCGGCTTCGTGATCGGGGCGATCCTGTCGGGTGTCGCCGGCTTCATCGGCATGAACATTTCGGTGCGCGCCAACGTGCGGACCGCCGCTGCCGCGCAAAGCGGGCTTCAGCAAGGCCTGACGCTGGCCTTCCGTGCAGGTGCGATCACCGGCATGCTGGTAGCCGGCCTCGCCCTGCTCGCGATTGCGGTGTTCTTCTGGTACCTTGTCGGCCCCGGCGGACACGCCCCCAACAGCCGCGAAGTGATCGACGGGCTGGTCGGCCTGGCCTTCGGCGCCTCGCTGATATCGATTTTCGCGCGTCTTGGCGGCGGTATCTTCACCAAGGCCGCCGATGTCGGCGCCGATCTGGTCGGCAAGGTCGAAGCCGGGATACCCGAAGACGATCCGCGCAACCCTGCGGTCATCGCCGACAATGTCGGTGACAATATCGGCGACTGCGCGGGCATGGCTGCCGATCTGTTCGAAACCTATGTCGTCACGGTCGGGGCCACCATGGTGCTGACCGCGCTGCTGTTCGGTGAAACGCTGGGCGATCTGCTGCTGCCGATGATGGCGCTGCCGCTGCTCATCGGCGGGGCCTGCATCGTGACCAGTATCATCGGCACCTATTTCGTGAAGCTGGGCAAGAACAGCACCAATGTGATGGGCGCGATGTACAAGGGTTTCATCGTCACCGCTGTTCTCGCAATCCCGCTGATCTGGCTGGTCATGAGCCAGGTTCTCGGCGGCATGGGTACCGAAATCGGCGGCAGTATCGCCGGGATCGACCCCGGGGCGCCGCTGGCCGAAGAAGGCACTGCCGAACAGGTGCGCTCGTTCAGCGGCTGGGACCTGTTCTGGTGTTCGGTCATCGGGCTGGTTATCACCGGCCTCATCATCTGGATCACCGAGTATTACACGGGGACCGGGTTTCGCCCGGTAAGGTCGATCGCCAAGGCTTCCGAGACCGGACACGGCACCAATGTGATCCAGGGACTGGCTATCAGCCTTGAATCGACCGCGCTGCCGACAATCGTCATCGTCGCGGGGATCATCGCCACCTTCCAGCTCGCCGGGCTCATGGGCATCGCCTATGCCGCAACGGCCATGCTGGCGCTGGCGGGAATGGTCGTCGCGCTCGATGCCTATGGTCCGGTGACCGACAATGCCGGCGGGATCGCCGAAATGGCTGGTCTCGACGACAGCGTGCGCGAAAAGACCGATCTGCTCGACGCAGTGGGCAACACCACCAAGGCGGTGACCAAGGGCTATGCCATCGGTTCTGCAGGTCTGGGCGCACTGGTGCTGTTCGCGGCCTATACGACCGACCTCGCGGAGTTCTTCCCCGATGCGGACGTCGATTTCAGCCTCGAGAACCCATACGTGATCGTCGGTCTGCTGCTGGGCGCACTGCTCCCATACCTGTTCGGAGCGATGGGCATGACCGCGGTGGGCCGCGCTGCGGGCGATGTGGTCAAGGACGTGCGCGAACAGTTCGCGGGCGATCCGGGGATCATGGCGGGCACCAGCAAGCCCGACTATGCCCGCACCGTCGATCTCGTCACCAAGGCCGCGATCAAGGAAATGATCGTACCCTCGATGCTGCCGGTCCTGGCTCCCATCGTGATCTATTACGCGATCTACTTCCTCGCCGGTCAGGAAAACGCCTTTGCTGCGCTTGGGGCTTTGCTCCTCGGCGTCATCATCGGCGGGATCTTCGTGGCCTTGTCGATGACCGCCGGTGGCGGCGCATGGGACAATGCGAAGAAGTATATCGAGGACGGCCATCACGGCGGCAAGGGCAGCGAAGCCCACAAGGCCGCAGTTACCGGCGATACGGTCGGCGATCCCTACAAGGACACAGCCGGTCCGGCGGTCAACCCGATGATCAAGATCACCAATATCGTGGCGCTCTTGCTGCTTGCCGCGCTTGCGGGCGGCTGACGACGCGTCCGGGTGAAGGCGGTGGTGGCATGGACAGACGTGCCGCCACCGTCCTTTTCGACGCATTAACCCAGTTTAAGCGCTTTTTTCCTATGCTTGTCGCCCGATGGGGAATGCAGTGGCGCATATCGATGAACTCACGACCAGCAACCGGCTCGGTCCCGGCGGCGAGCACGAGGCCCGCTTGCAGGGCACCAGCACGCGCAGCGGCATGGCCGGCCTTAGCGAAGGGTTCTCGGTCGCGTCATGGCGCGATGCGGATAACGCCGGTTTCATCGAAAAATGGCATCGCCTGGCACTTGCCAGCGCGACGCCCAATCCCTTCAACGAAGCATGGTTTCTGCTGCCATCGCTGCGCCAGTTCGACCCCAAGGGCGAGGTCATGCTCGCCACCCATGTCGTGCGCGGAGAACTGGTCGGGCTGATGCCCATGCTGCGCGACCGCGACTATCACGGCAGGCCTCTGCCGCATCTCGCCAACTGGCTGCATTCCAACGCCTTCAGCGGCGAACCCCTGATCAGGGCCGATCATTGCGCGTCATTCTGGCAGCACATGCTCGACTGGTGCGATCGTCACGCGCACGGCAGCCTGTTCTTCCACCTTTCCGGAATCCCGGCGGATGGCGCTGCCTTGGCGGCGCTGCGTGATATCGCCGGAAAACCGGATCGCGGCCTGCGCATCGTCGAAACGATCGAGCGCGCCGTGCTGCACGGAGGACGATCCCCGCAAGACCATTTGCGCTTGGCGCTCGACAAGAAGCGCCGCAAGGAATTGAACCGCAAGCGGCGGCGGCTGGAAGAACTCGGCGAGTTGGTGCTGACGCGCCACGACGATGACACCGGGCTTGGCAGCTGGATCGACCAGTTTCTCGAACTCGAACAGGCGGGTTGGAAAGGCGCCCAAGGCTCGGCGATCTCCAGCGCGCCGAATACCGAGGCCGTGTTCCGCGAAAGCCTGGAAGCGGCGGCCCGGCTGGGAAAACTCGAGCGATTGGCCTTCCACCTGGATGGACAACCGGTCGCCATGCTCAGCAGTTTCATCTGCGAGCCCCACGCCTTCGGGTTCAAGACCACATTTGATGAAAGTCTGGCAAAACTTTCCCCCGGCATGCTGCTGCAGATCGAAAATCTCGCTATTCTCGAACGCAGGGGCGTAACACTGTCGGACAGCTGCGCAGCACCCGACCACCCGATGATCGGCCAGATCTGGCCCGACCGGCGCGAAATCGTCAAACTGTCGATCCCCATCGGTGGCCGTCTGCGCCGCGGCATCGGGCGCGCGCTGACCGCGCTTGAACTGCGCCGGGGCAGGAACCGCAAATGACCAGGCATGACGGCACCCCATCTGTTTCGCACCACCGGGTCTTTCCCGCGCAATCTTTGGCGGCCTTCGCCCGCGCCTATCCGGAAACGCCGCATGTCCTTCGTCACGGGCTCGAAGCCGATTTCCGGCTGTCGCTCGATTCGCTGGCGCAATTGGGCGAAGCGTTGCCGGGCAGTTCGGTCGAATACAATCGTGGGGACCTGCCGATCGGGGTCGACGGCAAACCCGGTGCCACCGGCCTGACAATCGGGGATACCATCCGCAACATTGCCACCTGCCGCAGTTGGGCGGTACTCAAGAACATCGAGCAGCAGCCCGAATACCAAGCGCTGCTCATGGGGCTGCTCGACGAATTGCGCCCTGCAATAGAAGCAACCACGGGCGAATTGCTGGCTCCCCAGGGGTTCATCTTCGTCTCGAGCCCCAACGCCGTGACGCCGTATCACTTCGATCCCGAACACAATATCCTGCTGCAGCTTCGCGGGACCAAGGTCATGACGCAGTTCCCCGCCGGCGATGCCCGCTTTGCACCCGATCGTGTCCACGAAAGCTATCACCTCGGCGGGCCGCGCGAGCTGCCGTGGGACGATGCCTTGCTTGCAGACGGCACGCCCTTCGCGCTCGAGCCGGGCGAGGCGGTGTACGTGCCGGTCATGGCACCGCATTTCGTCCGCAACGGATCCGAACCCTCGCTCTCCCTATCGATCACCTGGCGCAGCCAATGGAGCTATGACGAGGCCGGCGCGCGCTGCTTCAACGGCCTTGTCCGCAAAACCGGCTATCGCCCCGCCGCGCCCGGACGCTGGCCGGCGCGCAATCGTACAAAGTCGCTGGCCTTTCGCGCCTGGCGCAGGGTTTTCGGTAGTCCGAACTGATACGTCCCCCCGAGAGCATGACAAGCGACCAGCAGCACGGCGATGACGCAGCGCAGTTTGACGCGCTGGCGCAGGATGGTCCGCAGCAGCGGGCGTTCCTGCGCAGCCGGTGGTTCGGTGCCTCTCCCGCCCCGCCCGACCGCATGGTGCTGCGCGGCGAAGAGGGCATGGCGCTTGCTGCATTAGGACTGGCCATGCGCCGCCGCGGCCCTTTCCGGCTGCGCGAGATTGCCGGGAGCTACTGGCCCTTCCGTGGAGTTCCGCTAGCCCCCGGCATCGACGAGGCGGTTCTCGCCGACGCGCTCGGCCGGCAGCGCAAGCGGCTTGGCTCGATCTGGCGGCTCGGCCCGGTGGAAGCCGGCGATCCCGAACTCGAGCGGCTACGCCTGACGCTGCGCCAGGCCGGGTGGCACGCGCTTGCGCGTCCGCTAGGCCAGGTGTTCGAGATCGATCTCGCAGCCTTGCGGCAGGACGGCGCCTGGCCGTCGACCAAGACGCAGCGCAAGAACCGCTGGCGCAAGCGGAGGCTGGAGGAAGAAGGCGGCGCGGTCTCGGTCGAATTCTTTAGCGGAAGCGACTGGACTGCGCGGCAGCGCGACGCATTGGCTCAGATCGAAGCGGAGAGCTGGCTCGGGACGCTTGCCGATGGCGGGGACACCAAGTTTCGCGACCCCGAGATGCGGCGCTATTGGGAGGATATCTGCACCGACCCGGTGCTGGCAGCCATGCTATTCGGAAGCCTGATGTGGATCGGGGACACACCCGCCGCCTTCACCTTCGGGATCGAGGCCGGACCGGTGCGCTATTACATCGCCAACAATTACGACCAGCGCTTCAACCAGTTCGGTGCCGGCCGCGTCCTGCTGTATGACGATTTTGCGAGGGCGGGCGAGCGCGGCGTGCGGCGCATCAGCTGGGGTGTCGGCGATGCGGGGTACAAGAGCGAGATGGGCGCCCAGCCCGGCGCGCATCTGATCGACCTGCTGTTCGTCCGCAATGCCCTTCTGGCACGTTTGCTTTCGCCGTGGTGGGAGCGCGCGGCGTGATCACGCTGCGATGCCCCGTCATCCGCAGCGCGCTGCTCTGGTGCGGTTTCATGATCGCGGTCGCGGCGTACGAACAAATCGTGCTGGGCTGGCATTTCGCCCGCGAGGAAGCGCCAATCCACGATGGCTGGCACTGGATGCGCACCGCGGGAATAGCCGTGCTGAGTTTCCTGCTCGTTGCATCGCTGGCGCAATCGCAGGTTCGCCGCGAGCAGGTGAGCGTGCGCGCGGGAGCTCTCGTCTTCGCGGTCGCGCTGCTCTCGCTCGCAGCGATCGCCCTGCTCGCCGCAAGCCCTGGTGCCTTTGCGCAGATCGGAGCCGAGGACAGCACGATCGAATGGCTTTCCGCCGTGCTGCTGTTCGGCGCGGCGGGCCTGATGGGATGGCGGCTGCGGGATCGTACCCGGCGGCAACCCGCGCATGGCCAGCGCTGGGTTCCGATGGTGGTCAGCCTGGGCTTTGCCGCACTCTTCGGACTGATGGCCTTCGAAGAAGTCAGCTGGTTCCAGCGGCAGATCGGCTTCGCCACGCCCGAAGCGATCGCCGCGCGCAACTGGCAGGGTGAATTCAACCTGCACAATTTCCATACCGATATCACCGAACTGGCGCTGTATTCGGGCACCGGCGTTTTTCTCCTGTTGCTGCCGCTGCTGCGCGAAAGCGATGTGGCGCGTTGGCCGATGGTGCGCGTCGTGGCGCCGTTCCTGCCCGACCGCACCGTTGCCGCCGTGTCCGCGCCTATGCTGGTCTTCACCTACAGCCATTGGACGCTGCTGCCCGTGCAGGCCGCCTTCTGGACCGGGCTGGCCGTTTGCGTGGCCTTCGCGCGCAGCAGCGCCACCCGGCGGGAAACGCTCTTGTGGAGCGCGCTCGCGATCTGGGTCGGCATCGGCCAGCTTACCATGCTCGCACTCGGTCCCACCAAGCTGATGGTCTTCGACAGCGCCGAATACCGCGAACTGTTTACGAGCATCGGCCTCGCGATGTACGCTTTTCGGCAATCACGTACGTGCAGTGCTTGACGCAAACGTAAAGCACCCGCAAACCGGCACCCGTGAGCAATGAAAAGACACCGGAAGAACTCGTCGCAGGCTTCGTCAGCCTGCTGTCCGTCACACGCGAAGGGGATGACGCTTTCAGCGGCCTGAAGCAGCCCAATGGGGTGGGCCGCGTCTTTGGCGGGCAGGTCATCGCGCAGGCATTGCAAGCGGCGCAGGCGACTGCTCCCGAGGGGCTCGAAGCGCATTCGCTGCATGCCTATTTCCTGCGCGGTGGCAAGGAAGGGCTCGACATCTCCTACGACATCGCACGCGATTTCGATGGCCGCAGTTTCGCCAACCGGCGGGTGGTCGCCAGCCAGCAGGAGGAAGGCGAGGACAAACGCCCGATCCTGAACCTGACCGCCAGCTTCCAGCGCCCCGAAGACGGCCTGTCGCACGACGATGTAACCATGCCCGAAGTGGAACCGCCCGAGGACCTGCGCGGCGACATGGAAATGCGGCGCCAGATGGTCGAACGCATGGGCGAACGCATGAGCGAGCAGCAGCGCAATTTGGTGCTGCGCCCCCGGCCGATTGAAATGCGCACGGTTGACCGGCTGCACTGGATGAACAGCGAACCGCGCGAGCCACGCGCGCACAGCTGGTTCCGCACCGTCGCGCCGCTCCCCGCGATCGAAGACAATCCCGCGCTGCACCGCGCGGTAATCGCCTATGCCAGCGATTACACGTTGCTGGGCACCAGCGCGCTTCCGCATGGCCTGTCGTGGATGCGCGGCGAACTGGTGGGGGCCAGCCTCGACCACGCGATCTGGTTCCATCGGCCCGCGCGCGCCGACGAATGGCTGCTC
>Ga0208453_100185_pt1 | contig 11698 bp, 9 predicted proteins | sample Virmet3737_250_FD_185738 | JGI IMG/M metagenome (GOLD analysis project Ga0208453, IMG submission 185738) | Marine viral communities from the Southern Atlantic ocean transect to study dissolved organic matter and carbon cycling - metaG 3737_250... | ecosystem: Environmental > Aquatic > Marine >...
AGGCACAGGTCGATATCGGACAGGTCTACCGGCTGCAGGCGCTCGCGGGCGACCGGGCCTCCGCCAATCGGCTCTGTGCGGCGCTGAAGGCCGACGGCCTAGCCTGCTTCGTCAAATAGAGCGGCCTCGCATCCGGTATCCACACCTGCCGCGCGCCGCGAACTTGCGGGAACGCGCGCCGCGGCGCATTTTCAGCCGATGACACCCGCCATTTTCGGCATCGCCGGGACCGCACTGGGCGCCGACGAGCGCGCCTTCTTCAAGGACGCCGACCCGGCGGGCTACATCCTCTTTGCGCGCAATTGCGAGAGCAAGGACCAGCTGCGCGCGCTGACCGACGAACTGCGCGCGATCCACGGACGCGATCGGCTGGTCATATCGATCGATCAGGAAGGCGGACGGGTCGCCCGGATGAAACCGCCCGTGTGGCAGGCCTATCCCGCGGGTGAAGCATTCGCTGCCCTGTGGGACGTCGCCCCCGCTTCGGCGATCGAGGCCGCCCGCGCCAATGCCGAAGCCATGGGCCGCGAACTGGCCACCATGGGGGTCACCGTCGATTTCCATGCGCCATTCGATGTCCGGCGCCCCGAAACCGACGATGTCATCGGGGATCGTGCGCTGGGCAGCGACCCGTTGCAGGTCGCCGCGCTCGGCCGGGCGGTGCTCGACGGGCTGGGCCGGGCGGGGGTCGTTGGCTGTCTCAAGCATATGCCCGGCCATGGCCGCGCCACTTGCGATTCGCACAAGGAGCTGCCGCATGTCGCCGCCAGCGATGCCGAACTCGAAGTGGATATCGAGCCGTTCCGCACGCTTGCTGCGCATCCGCTGGGGATGAGCGCGCATATCGTTTTCGAAGCCTGGGATGCCACGGTGCCGACAACGCTTTCCGAGACGGTCGTGCGGGACATAATCCGCGGCCGGATCGGGTTCGACGGGCTGTTGCTGACCGACGATATCGATATGCAGGCGCTCGACGGCACCATTGCCGAACGCTCGCGCCGCGCACTCGCCGCCGGATGCGACATCGTGCTCAATTGCTGGGCCAGGATGGAGGACCAGCAGGCTATCGCCGATTTGGGGAAGACGATGTCCGACCAGTCGGCGCGCCGGCTTGAAAGGGTGCATGCGGCGATGCATCCGCCTTCCGATGGCCCCGATACGGACGAGTTGCTGGCCAAGCGCGACGCATTGCTCGCGTTGGCGGAAAAGCGCGCGGCGTGACCGACAGCGGCCTGCTGTTCCCCGAGGACGATACCGCGCCGCAGGAGGATTGGGATGGCATTGCGGCAGAGGCGGCGGTCGATGAGAATGCGCTCTATCTCGAGCTCGATGGCTGGGAGGGTCCGCTCGACCTGCTGCTCGACCTCGCGCGGCGGCAGAAGGTCGATCTGCGGTCGATCTCGATCCTCGCTCTGGTCGACCAATATCTCGACTACATCGACCATGCCGAGGCGCTGAAGCTCGAACTGGCGGCCGATTATCTCGTGATGGCCGCCTGGCTCGCCTATCTCAAATCGGCCATGCTGCTTCCGAAGGACGAGGAAGAAGCCCCCGGGCCCGAAGAACTCGCCCTCAGGCTGCAACTGCGCCTGCAGCGGCTTGGCGCGATGCGCGATGCGGCGGCCCGGCTGATGGGCGGCAACCGGATCGGCCGCGATGTTTTCCTGCGCGGCGCGCCCGAAGGGCTCGAGATCGAACGCAAGACGCGTTGGCGCTGCGACCAGTTCGCGCTGATCGAGGCCTATGGGCGCGTGAAGGCGCGGACCGCCCCGGCGATCCACATGGTGCGCGAACGACCGGTGATGACGCTAGAATCGGCGCTCGACCGGGTATCCAACATGCTCGGCGTGACGCTCGACTGGATCGAACTGCGCGATTTCCTGCCCCCGCACGCGGAGCCCCGCCTGCGCAAGTCGGCGCTCGCCTCGAGCTTCGTCGCCGCGCTGGAACTGGCGCGGCTGGGCAAGGCCGAATTGCAGCAGGACGATACGTTCGGACCGCTCCGGTTGCGGCGGGTCACCGGCTGATGGACGATCTCGCCCGCGCCGTCGAAGCCGCGCTGTTTGCAGCGGAAGAGCCGATGACTGCCGAAGCGCTCGCCGGTTTCCTGGGCGACGCGGCGGTCGGCGACGTGCGCCAGGCGCTGCGCAGCGTGGCGCAGGATTACGAACCGCGCGGCATCCATCTGGTCGAGCGAAGCAAACGCTGGCATTTCGAAACCGCGCCCGATCTCGCGCACCTCCTGCGCCGCGAGCAAGAGCAGATCAGGCGGCTGAGCCGCGCGGCCACCGAAGTGCTGGCGATCATTGCCTATCACGAACCGGTCAGCCGCGCGGAAATCGAATCGATCCGCGGGGTGCAGACCAGCGGCGGGACGCTCGACGTGCTGATGGAAGCGGGATGGGTCAGGATCGCGGGCCGCCGAGAGGTGCCGGGTAGGCCGACGATCTATGCGACGACGCCCGAATTCCTCGAGCATTTCGGCCTGTCGAGCCGCCGTGACCTGCCCGGAATCGCGGAATTGCGCGCGACCGGCCTGCTCGACCCGGTCGACGATGCCTATGACGAGTTGATGGGAGAAGGCGCGGGCGAGGATGGGGCGGACGATACCGAGCGAAGCGACGATCCCGAAGAGAGCTGACTGGCGCTAAGCCCGCGCAACGCCTATATTCGCATCCAAGCAATGTGAAAGAGAAGGTCCCATGGGTCTCAGTGTCTGGCAGCTCGCCATTATCGCCGTCGTCGTGCTCGTCCTGTTCGGTCGCGGGCGGATTTCCGAAATGATGGGCGATTTCGGCAAGGGCATCAAAAGCTTCAAACAGGGCATGAACGAAGACGACGCGCCCGCCAAGCAGCTCGGCCATGAAGCCAAGCCCGCCGACGAGGCACTCAAGCCCGACCAGGTCAAACAGACCACCGACACCAAGTGATCCGCTAGCGGGCGGAGGCAGGCCATGTTCGATATCGGCGCCAGCGAATTGCTGGTGATCGTCATTGTGGCGATCCTCGTGATCGGCCCCAAGGACATGCCCAAGGCGCTGCGCCACGCGGGCCGCTGGATCGGCAAGCTGCGCCGCATGTCCAACCATTTCCGCGCCGGGCTCGACGAAGTCGTCCGCCAGGCCGAGATCGAGGAAATGGAAGACAAGTGGGCCGCGCGGAACAAGGAAATCATGGCCAAGTATCCCGACGGTTCCTCGCCGGAAGGGGGCGCGCCGGAGAACCTCCTGCCCGACCAGCCGATGGAACCGCTGGCTGCGGCAGGCGAGGTGCCCGATGCCGATGCCGCGGCGGAAGCCGCGATCAAGCGTGCCGCCCCGGCCAAGGCGGCCGAACATTCGGACGAACCTACCCTGCCGCTCGACCCTCCGCCCCCGGGCAAGGACAGCTGACATGGCAGTGATCAAGGACATCGACGAAAGCCAGGCCCCGCTGCTCGATCACCTGATCGAACTGCGCGGACGGCTGGTGCGCTGCGTGCTGGCGCTGGCGCTTGCCTTCGGCGTGTGCCTCTACTTCGCCGATCCGATCCTCGGCTTCCTCATCCAGCCGCTCAAGAATGCCTTTCCCGTGGGCGAAGGCCAGCTGATCTTCACCAAGCTCTACGAGGTCTTTTTCGTCGAGCTGAAGGTCGCCCTGTTCGCCGGCTTCTGCCTGAGCTTCCCGATCATCGCCAACCAGCTGTGGGCGTTCATCGCACCGGGGCTCTACGCGAAGGAAAAGCGCGCCTTCCTGCCGTTCCTGTTGGCAACGCCGATCCTGTTCGGAATGGGTGCGGCGCTGGCGTATTACGTCGTCATGCCCACCGCCTTCCGCTGGTTCCTCGGCTTCGAGGGAACCGCGGGCGGGATGGAGATCCAGGCGCTGCCGACCGCCAATGAATACCTCGGCCTGGTCATGCAGTTCATCCTCGCTTTCGGGATGAGCTTCCTGCTGCCTGTGCTGCTGCTGTTGCTGCATCGCGCGGGTCTCGTCACGCGCGACCAGCTGGTGTCCGCCCGGCGCTATGTGATCGTGCTGATCGTGGCGCTCGCAGCGATCATCACGCCGCCAGACCCCGGTTCGCAACTGCTGCTCGCGGTTCCGCTGCTGCTGTTGTTCGAAGGTTCGCTGGTGCTGATGCGGCTGACCGATCGGCGCCGCCGTACTGACAGCGACGGTGCCGACGAGGCTCAGTCCGCTTCGTAGACCTTGCGCCCGCCGACCCAGGTTTCCAGCACCTTGGTCGCCCGCAATTCGGCAGGCGAGGCAAGCAGCGGATCGCGGTCGATCAACACGAAATCTGCGCGTTCACCGGGCAGCAGCCGGCCGAACCGGCCTTCGGCGAACCCGGCATAGGCCGCTGCGCTGGTAAAGCCGGCCAGCGCCTGTTCGCGATTGACGCGTTCCTCGGGTCGCCAGCCGCCGAACGGCTCGCCATTCGCATCCATCCGCGTGGTTGCTGCGGCGAGGCCGGCGAAGGGATCGGGCGATTCGACCGGAGCGTCCGAGCCGAAGGCCAGTCGCCCGCCAAGCTGCAGGATGCTGTTCCAGGCATAGGCGCCGTCGAGCCGATCCGGCCCCAGCCGCGCTTCGGCCATCGAGCGGTCGCTGGTCTGGTGAACCGGCTGCATCGAGGCGATGACGCCGTTCTGGCCGAAACCGGACAGGTCCGCCGGATCGATGATCTGCGCGTGTTCGATCCGCCAGCGCCGGTCGCCGGGGAAGCTTTCGCTCAGCTCGGCGATCGCGGCCAGCGCGTCGGCATTGGCGGCAGTCCCGATCGCGTGGATCGCGGGCTGGAAATTGCCCTGCGCGGCGCGGACCAGGATGTTGCGCAGCTTGGCCGGGCCGGTCAGCGGCAGGCCGGTGTTGCCGGGATCGTCCGCATAGGGCTGCTTGAGCCATGCACCGCGGCTGCCCAGCGCGCCGTCGAGGTAGATCTTGATCCCGTTCATGCGCAGCTTGTCGTCATACAGCCACGGCGTGGGACGGGCGCCGGCGATCAGTTCCATCTCGTCCGGGCCAGCGGCATAGGCCATGATCCGCAGTGTCAGAGCATCCTTGTCGCCCGCGCGGCGGAAGGTCTGCCAATCCTCGATCGTCGTGCCCATGTCGGCCACGGCGGTAATGCCGTTGCGGTGAAGGACCTCCTGCGCCTTGGCGAAGGCAAGGTCGCGCTCGGTCGGACGCGGCGCGGGAATCGCGCGGGTCATCAGGCTTTCGGCGGCATCGACGAAGACCCCCGACGGGGCCTGCGAACCGGGCATGCGCTCGACTCGCCCCCCGGCAGGGCTTTCCGTCGCCGCGGTGATCCCTGCGGCTTCCATTGCCATCGTATTGGCCCAGCCGGCGTGCCCGTCGACGCGCTGCAGGTACACCGGACGATCGGCGACCGCGCTGTCGAGCTCGGCAGCGGTGGGGAACCTGCCGAGGCCCCATTTCTCCTGATTCCAGCCGCGGCCGAGAATCCAGGGCCGGGCCTCGTTTTCGGCAGCGAAGCGGCGGATCTTGTCGAGCGCTTCCTCGAGCGAATTCGTATCGGACAGGTCGAGCGTGAGCGCGCCGATGCCGATGCCCATGACATGCGCGTGCGCATCGATCAGCCCGGGGATCATGACTGCACCGTCGCCGTCTTCGCGGAAGTCGGTCTGCGGCACTTCGTCCCGCGCGGTCAGGATCTGCGCGACCTTGCCCTCGTCGTCGATCACCAGCGCGGTGAACCGCTTGAGCTTGCCATCCTCGCCGATCGTAAGACCCTCGACATTGTCGACCAGCACGTCCGCCGCGGCGGGCGTGGCGAGCGCAAGAGCGAGGGTGGATACGAGGAATTTGAATGACATGTCAGGCGGTCCCGTCTCGGTTAAGCGCGCCTAGCGATAAGGCATAGCTTGGTAGAGGCAAACCCTTTCGGCGATTGCGCCGCGCCCCAGCGCGCCGTAGGGGCGCAGACCATGACCCAAGCATCCTCCGCGCATGCCGACGCCCCCAAGGCGACCGACCAGCTGACCCTCGCCGATGTCCGCGCGGCCGCCGCACGCATCGCTGGTGCGGTTGTCCGTACGCCGATGCTGCGTTCGCAGACGCTGTCGGACATCGCCGGTGCGGATATCTGGCTGAAATTCGAAAACCACCAGTTCACTGCCGCCTACAAGGAACGCGGCGCACTGAATGCGCTGCTGCAGCTGAGCGACGAACAGCGCGCGCGCGGCGTCATCGCGGCTTCGGCGGGCAACCACTCGCAGGGCTTGAGCTACCACGGACGTCGGCTGGGCGTGCCGGTGACCATCGTCATGCCGCAGACCACGCCGAGCGTTAAGGTGATGCAGACCGAAAGCGTCGGCGGCCAGGTCGAGCTGGTGGGCGAGACCTTCGATGAGGCCTATGCTCATGCGCGCGAGCTCGAGCGCGAACGCGGGCTTACCTTCGTCCATCCCTTCGATGATCCGCAGGTCGCGGCAGGGCAGGGCACCGTCGCGCTCGAGATGCTGGAGGAGAAGGACGATTTCGATTGCCTGGTCGTGCCGATCGGCGGCGGCGGGCTGATGAGCGGCATGGCCACCGTGGCCCGGGCGCTCAAACCCGAAATCGAAATGGTCGGGGTGCAGGCTGAACTTTTCCCTTCGATGTACTCGGCCGTGACCGGGGACGAGCGCCCCTGCGGGGGCGATACGCTGGCCGAAGGCATTGCCGTGAAGGCCCCGGGCCAGTTCACGCGCCAGATCATTGCCGAGCTGGTTGACGAAGTGCTGCTGGTCAAGGAATCGACGCTCGAACATTCGGTCTCGCTGCTGTTGCAGATCGAGAAGACCGTGGTCGAAGGGGCAGGCGCTGCCGGGCTCGCCGCGGTGCTGTCCAATCCCGAAAGGTTCGCCGGCAAGACCGTGGGACTGGTGCTGTGCGGCGGCAATATCGACACCCGCCTGCTGGCCAACGTGTTGCTGCGCGACCTGGCGCGTTCGGGCCGCCTCGCACGGTTGCAGGTGGTGTTGCAGGACCGCCCCGGCGCGCTGTTCAAGGTGATGCGCGAATTCAACGCGCATGACGTCAACATCATCGAAATCTACCACCAACGGATCTTTACCACGCTTCCGGCCAAGGGCCTGACCGCCGAGATCGAGTGCGAAGCCCGCGATGGCGGCCAGATCGATCGGCTGGTCGAAAACCTGCGCGCCAAGGGCTATGTCGTCGAACTGGCCGAACTGGCCTGAACCGGGGCCTCGATGACGCCGCCCGGCGGAAGAACTGGGCCGTTTGGCGAGGGGTGGTGGCTTTTCATGGTAAAGAGGGTTTTAACAAAGGACCCGCTCTGGCATTGATAGGCGCAGCAGGTAATTGTCCCCGCCGCCAAAAGGACGTCGCCGAAAGTGACCGCACCGATACGCTTCCCCCGCTTTTTCGTGACCAGCCCCGCGCCGTGTCCGTACCTGCCGGGCAAGAGCGAGCGGAAGGTGTTCACCGAACTGCGCGGCGACAATGCCGACGAATTGAACGAAGCGCTCGGCCGGATCGGGTTTCGCCGCAGCCAGACCGTGGCCTACCGCCCCTCGTGCCTCGACTGCCATGCCTGCGTATCGGTGCGGGTCGTGGCGAAGGAATTCCGCCCGTCCTCGTCGCAGAAGCGCACGCTCAAGGCGAATGCCGATCTGACCGCGACCGAATGCCGCCCCTGGGCGACGGCAGAACAGTTCGAACTGCTGCAGAAGTACCTCGCTGCGCGGCACCCCGGTGGGGGCATGACGCAGATGGAGGAAAGCGACTTTGCAGATATGGTGGAACACACCAGTGTTACCAGCTATGTGATTGAATATCGGGAGCCGGGCATCGGCACCGAACCGGGGCGTCTCGTGGGGGCGTGCCTAACTGACTATCAGGGTGACGGGCTGTCGATGATCTACAGCTTCTATGACCCTGAACATGGGGATCGCGCCGGTCTTGGGAACTACATCATTCTCGACCACATTCGCCGTGCGGCCGACAATGGGCTGCCTTTCGTCTACCTCGGCTATTGGGTCGAAGGGGCCGAGCGAATGCAGTACAAGGTCCGCTACCGCCCGCTCGAACGGCTCACCCGCGGTGGGTGGGAGCGCATGCCCGATGCGGAACAGAAGCAGCTTATCGCCGCTGCAACCGCGCCGCGAGCCAAGCGCCGCGACGATCCGCTTCCTGCGAAAGACGGGCTTGCTGCAGAGTATAAGGTCGACGACTGAGGTCGCGCGCGGCGCGCTTGCGACCTGTCTTGCCCTCGCGGCGTTTGCGGGTGCGCAGCCAGCAGTTGCGCAGGATACATCCGCGCCGGCGTCTCTTGAGGACCTGATCCCCGACAGCGCGGTCGACAATCCCGAAGCCTGGGCACAGCAGGGCACCGATGAGGGTATGACCAGCGCCGAACCCGTGCTGGCGGCCGAAACGCCGATCGCCGATCTGCCCGCCATGCCCGTCGCATGGCCCGACGATGTCGAGATCGAACCGCTCGAGCCGCTCGAACCGGAAGGCGATATCCAGTTCGCGGACCTGCTCGAGGATGCGCCGCAAATCGCTTTCGAAGACGCGGAAATCGAGACGCTGTCCGATTCGCTGGTGCTCGGCTTTCCGCAGAAGGAGCCGCCTTTCACCGAGCGCGGCGACTTCGTCGACCGGTTCGAAGCGCTCTCGACGATCGAAGAACTCGACAATGGCGATGAGAACGTCGCCCAGCTGGCGGCGCGCGCGCGCGAGGACGAGGAACTGCTGGCGACGCTGCTGCGGGTCTATGGCTATTACGATGGCGAAATCGTCCGCACGATCGCCACGCGTGACGCCGGCGAGGATAGCGCCGACCAGAGCCCCCGCGTCCGTTTTGATGTCATTCCCGGGCCGCGCTATACCTATGGCGCGATAGACCTGGGCGAGCTCGACACGGCGACCGATGCGGCAGAGCTGCGCGATTCCTTCGACATCCAGCCGGGCGAATATTTGCAGTCCGACACGATCCTAGCCGAACAGTTCGACCTCGACCGTGCGCTGGGCGAAACCGGCTATGCCTTCGCCGAAATCGACGAACCCGAATTGCTCATCGATCACGATCGGGTCGAGGGCGATCTGACGATGCCGGTGCGCCCGAATGGCAAATATGTCTTTGGCGGCGTCGTAAGCGACGACGAGGCGTTTCTTTCAAGCCGCCATCTCGAGCGTATCGCCCGTTTCGAACCGGGCGATGTCTACCAGCGCAGCCTCGAGTTCGACCTGCGCCGCGCGATAACCGCGACAGGGCTGGTCTCCAGCGCCAGCGTCGAAGCCCGCGAAATCGAGGCCCCGCAGGGCGACGAGCCGGGCGTGGTGGCCATGGACGTGAGCATGGAACGCGCCGAGCTGCGCACCATCGCCGGGGCGATCGGTTACGGTTCGGAAGAAGGCGTCCGCATCCAGGCGAGCTGGGAGCATCGCAACCTCTTCCCGCCCGAAGGCGCGTTGCGGCTGCGCGGCATCCTCGGCACGCGCGAACAATTGGCGGGTGTCACCTTCCGCAAGAACAATTTCGGCGGCCGCGACAAGGTGCTCACCGTCGATGCCTATGCCTCGAGCATCGACACCAGCGCCTATGATGCGCGCACGGTTGCGCTGACGGGCACGTATGAACGCACGTCGACATTGCTGTTCCAGAAGCCGCTGGCCTGGGCGCTGGGCGGCGAGATTCTCGCCACCGACGAGCGCAATCGCATCGTCGATGGGGTGGCTCGCCCGCGCCAGACCTATTTCATCGCTTCGCTGTTCGGCCGTGCGACGATCGACACCAGCGATTCGCTGCTCGATCCGACCCGCGGTTTCCGTGTCACCGGGTTCCTCGCCCCCGAAACCTCGCGCACCGAGGGCGAGCAGTACTATTACCTGCGGAACCGCGTCGATGCGGCCTATTACCAGTCGGTGGGCGAACGCACGGTGATCGCGGCGCGCGCGGCTTTCGCCAGCATTCAAGGCGCCGATCTCGTCGGCATCGCGCCTTCGCGGCGGCTTTATGCGGGTGGCGGCGGATCGGTGCGCGGCTATGGCTACCAGTCGATCGGTCCAAAGAACCAGTTCATGGAACCGATCGGCGGACGCAGCCTAGTCGAGGCCTCGCTCGAAGCGCGCATCGGGACCGGCTTCTTCGACGGGGCGGTATCGGTCGTGCCGTTCTTCGACCTGGGCAGCGTGTCAACATCGACCACGCCCGATTTCGACGAGATCAAGATGGGGGCCGGTGTGGGCCTGCGCTATGCGACCGGCTTCGGCCCGATCCGCGTTGATGTAGGCGTGCCGCTCAACCCCGAACCCGAAGATTCCCCGGTCGCGGTCTACATCTCGCTGGGGCAGGCTTTCTGATGCCCGAAGAGCGCGCGACCGCCCCCGAGGCATCGGTTTCGAGCCGCACCGCATCCGGGCGCGGGGGCCGCAAATGGCTGCTGGGCCTGGCCGCGGGCCTCGTGCTGCTAGTGGTCGGTGCGCTGGCGCTGTTGAACACACCGATTGGCGAGCGTTTCCTCGCCAATCGGATTGCCGAACGCACCTTCCCCAACGGGCTCAACATTCAGATCGGCCGGATCGAGGGCAATCTCTACGGCGCGGCAGTGTTGCACGATGTGCGAGTCTCCGATCCGCAGGGCGTGTTCCTGACAATTCCCCGCGCGGAAGTGGACTGGAACCCGGGTGCATGGCTGTCCAACCGGCTCGAGATCGACAGCTTCGCGGCGCGCAGGGGGCAATTGTCGCGCCTGCCCGAGTTTCTGCCGAGCGAGGATGAGGGGCCGATATTGCCGGGCTTCGACATTTCGGTCGAAGAACTGGTGATCGACGATCTCACGCTGGCCGGCGGCATCGCCGGAGAAAACGCGCAGCGGGTCAACATCGCCGGGAGCGCGGAGGTCGATGACCGCCGGCTGTTGCTCGATCTTGACGGGCGTCTGGGCGCGCGTGACCGGGTGGTGCTGCTGGTCGACGCCGAACCCGATGGCGACGATTTCGATCTTGCGCTGGATGCCTCCGCCGCAGCCGACGGTCCGATTGCCGCGCTCGCCGGGCTCGATGCCCCGCTCGACATGCGCGTGCGCGGCGATGGCACCTGGACGCAGTGGGAAGGCGCATTGCTCGTCCGCAGCGAAGACGAACGGGTCGCTGCGCTGCAACTGACCAACCGCGCTGGCCGGTTCGGCTTGCTGGGAACGGTCGACCCTACCGTATTCCTGACCGGCCTGCCAGCCGAAGCACTTGGCGACAAGGTGGCGCTCAAGGGCGATATCGCCATCGACAACCGGGTGTTCGACGGGACGGCCATAGTGGCTGGCCGCAAAGTCAGCCTTTCGGCCGAAGGGCTGGTCGATCTGGCCGACAATCGGACAGACGACCTCGAGATGGTGGTGCGGGTGCGCGATCCGGCGGTGCTGGGCGATGGTATTGCGCTGCGCGATACGCGGCTGACCGCCACGCTCGACGGATCGTTCGACGATCTCGCCATCGCCCACGAGGCGCGCGTGGGCGAACTGGACATCGGCGGAACCGTGCTCACCCGCCTGAGGCAGGAAGGTACCGCGCGCTATGACGGCACGCGCTGGACCCTGCCGCTGGACCTGACGGTCGGCCGGATTGCCAGCGGCAATACGATGGTCGATCCAAGACTTGTCGACGGCACCGGCCGCGGCACCTTGGTTCTGACGGGTTCGACATTGCTGGCGGACGATTTGCGGCTGTCTTTCCCTAGCGCGGC
>Ga0208453_100189_pt1 | contig 11549 bp, 7 predicted proteins | sample Virmet3737_250_FD_185738 | JGI IMG/M metagenome (GOLD analysis project Ga0208453, IMG submission 185738) | Marine viral communities from the Southern Atlantic ocean transect to study dissolved organic matter and carbon cycling - metaG 3737_250... | ecosystem: Environmental > Aquatic > Marine >...
CGAGAACCTGGAAGGGACCTGGCACTAGTTCCACTCAGCCTGAAGTGACAGGGGCCGCATCGATGGCCCCACTCACCCCCTACTCCGCGATCCTTTCCGGATAACGGCGTACCCCATCCACCCAGGTTCCTCGCACCTGGATAGACGACCAGTCACCGATAAATTCCCGCGGATCCCGATCCAGCCAGACCAGATCCGCGCGCATGCCGGTACGCAATTGCCCTACCCGATCTGCCACGCCCAGCTGCCTGGCGGCATCCACGGTCACTGCCTGCAGGGCCCGTTCCACGGAAATCGCCTGCTGCGGCCCCAGCAAGTCGCCGGAGGCGGTGCGCCGCTCGACCGCATTCCAGACTAGCTGCAACGGTTGAAACGGCACCACCGGCGAGTCCGCGTGCAGGGTAAAACGCAGCCCCTGCTCGGCGGCTTCCGCCAGCGGGCTGATCCGGGAAGCCCGCTCCGGCCCCAGGAAAAGATCCCGGTGGCGATCACCCCAGTAGTACACATGGTTATTGAAGAACGACGGAATCACATCCAGCGCCTGCATACGGGCCAACTGGTCCCGGGTGGCCATCTGTGCATGAATCAACACCGGCTGCACTGCCACTTCCGGGCACTGCTGACGCGCTTGCGCCACCGCGTCCAGGCTCATGGTAATGGCCGCATCGCCATTGGCATGGATCGCGGTCTGCCTGCCGGCACAGTGGAACTGCACCACCTGCCGGGCAAGCTGCTGTGGAGACTGATTGGGAAAGCCCAGGTATTCCGGCGGATGATCGTCGGGCACCCTGTAATAGGGTTCCTCCAGAAAGCCGGTATAGCCCTGCAGGGAACCATCACTGACCAGTTTCACCGGCCCCAGATGGATCCGCTCCCCCTCCGGCAGAGTCCACTGGCCGTCCTTGCGTGCTTCCTCCGCAGCGGCTCCCGGCCAGACGCTCAGTCGCAAGGGAATCAACCCGAACCGTAATGCGGGTACCAGCGACTTGATGGTGGTGGTATCAGCCAGGCCATTCTGGGCGAAGGTAATTCCCCGCGACAGATACAACCGGGACGCCCGGCGCATGACCCGGTAGCCGTCAATGGCTGACAGTTTCAGGATATTGGCACGGACAGGATTAAACGCGGTCTCCGCCAACAGACCATTGAGGCGGCCGTCATCATCACGGCCATAATAACCGCCGGGTGGATCCTCAACATTCTCACTGATGGACATGGCCTTCAGGGCCGCCGAATTGACGACGCCCAAATGGCCGGAAATATGCAGCACCATGATCGGCCGGGTGTCGCTGATCGTGTCCAGCTCGGCCCGGGTGGGATAACGCTGATCACTCACGGTGGTATCGTCAAATCCGTAGGCCAGCAGCGCCCCGTCAAGACGTCGCTGAGACAGGGTGCGCAGCCGTTCCAGCAGGGTGGCGATACTGTCCAGGTCACCAATCGGCGGACTGTTGGCATCCACCGCCACCGCCGACAACCCTTCGCCCGGGAAGTGGCCGTGGGCCTCGATAAAGCCGGGCATCAGCACCCCGCCTTGCAAATCGACCACACGCACATCGCGACTGACCTGATCACGCAAGGTATCACTGGCGCCAAGGGCAACAATCTCACCGCGCTTGACCAACATGGCATCCGCACGGGGATTGCCCGGGTCCATGGTCAGGATGGTACCGTTGGTGAACAGCTGCACAGGCGGCGGCGGCGGATTGAACCAGCGATGCACTCCCGCCACCCCCGCTGCCAGCAACGCCACCAGCGATAACGCCCCGATAAGCCCGACTTTTTTCATAGTGATCGCTCCTTGGCAGCCTGCTAGCGCTGACTCTGCCGTGACCTGACGGCAGCCTCAAGCGCGAATATCACATTTGTTAATGAAACAGATCAGATTACCGCATACCTGTTCCGGGCCCGGGCGCGCTATAGTGAAGCTCGCCATGTAGCTGGCGCACTAATTTAAGGCAATTTTCCTGCACCAGCATGAGGAAAATGCGGCACCATCCTTGCATTAACCGCGGTGAATTTTGACAGCCACGCATCGTGGACTCCCGCTGAGAATCGAAAGCCATAGCGGGATCAACTGGAGACAACGCACCATGAAAGCATCAGATTTGTTCGTTCGCGCCCTGGAAGCTGAAGGGGTGGAGCATGTCTTCGCCATTCCCGGTGAAGAAAACCTGGACCTGCTGGAGTCCCTGCGCGGCTCGAAAATCAAACTGGTGATCACCCGTCACGAGCAGGCCGCCGGCTTTATGGCCTCCACTTATGGGCGCCTCACCGGCAAGGCCGGTGTCTGTATGTCCACCCTGGGTCCCGGCGCCACCAACTTCGTGACCGCCGCCGCCTACGCCCAGCTGGGCGCCATGCCCATGGTCATGATCACCGGCCAGAAGCCGATCAAGACCAGCAAACAGGGGCAATTCCAGATCATCGATGTGGTCGACATGATGCGCCCGCTCACCAAGTTCACCAAACAGGTAGTCAGCGGCGACAGCATCCCCACCCGCATCCGCGAGGCCTTCCGCCTGGCCCAGGAAGAGCGCCCCGGCGCCACCCACCTGGAGCTGCCGGAAGATATCGCCCGCGAACACTCCACCATGCCGGTCACCGAGCCCAGCGCCACCCGCCGCCCGATTGCCGAAGACAAGGCCATCTGCAAGGCCATCGAAGCGATCCAGGGTGCCCGCAAGCCGCTACTGCTGGCTGGCGCCGGCGCCAACCGCAAGCTGACCAGCAAGATGCTGCGCCAGTTCGTGGAAAAGCTGGGCATTCCAGTAATCACCACCCAGATGGGCAAAGGCGTGGTCGACGAAACCGGCCCGCACTTCCTGGGTAACACGGCCCTGTCCGACGGCGACTTCGTACACCGCGCCATCGACCAGGCCGACCTGATCATCAATGTGGGCCACGACGTGGTGGAAAAACCGCCGTTCTTCATGCGCCCCGGCGGTGCCGAAGTGGTTCACATCAACTTCAACTCTGCCCAGGTGGACCCGGTGTACTTCCCGCAAATTGAAGTGGTGGGCGACATCGCCAACAGCCTGTGGCAGCTCAAGGAACGTCTGGATCCCCAGGAACACTGGAGCTTCTCCGACTTCCACCGCATCCGCGATGCCCTGCAGAAACACATCCGCGAAGGTATCCAGGACGACAGCTTCCCGATCCGCCCGCAACGACTGGTGGACGAGATCCGCAAGATCATGCCGGAGGATGGCATCCTCACCCTGGATAACGGCATGTACAAGATCTGGTTCGCCCGCAACTATCCGGCCAGCAAACCCAACACCGTACTGCTGGATAACGCCCTGGCCACCATGGGCGCCGGTCTGCCCTCCGGCATGGCCGCCAAGATGGTCTACCCGGACCGCCGCGTGATGGCCATCGTCGGTGACGGCGGCTTCATGATGAACAGCCAGGAACTGGAAACCGCCGTGCGCCTGAAGCTGGATCTGGTGGTACTGATCCTGCGCGATGATGGCTACGGCATGATCAAGTGGAAACAGAACGATATGGATTTCCAGGACTTCGGCCTGGACTTCGGCAACCCGGATTTCGTCGACTATGCCCGCTCCTATGGCGCCTATGGCCATCGTGTGGAATCCACCGCCGGCCTGGCCCCTTTGGTGGAAGAGTGCTACCAGACCGGCGGCGTCCACGTCATCGACTGCCGGGTGAACTACACGGACAACAACCGGATTCTCAATCAGGAAATTCGGGAGTTGAGCAGCAAGTTGTGACCACAGCCCGGACGATTTGGCCAAACGTCACCGTCCGGGATTTTGATTTAAGCGTGGGATGTCCGACGTCTGACATCCGACGCCAAACAAACAGCACCCAACCTCATGGCCCACTGAAACGCCTTAAGGAACCGACATGCTAAAAGACGCCTACCCCTATTACCTGGCCAACGAAGCGGTCTTCGCCAACCAGGATCTGGATGTCACCGACAAGTACAGCGGTGAGGTAGCCACCCGGGTGGCCATGGCCGATGCGGCCACCATTGATAAAGCCATCGACGCCGCCGACAAGGCCGCCGCCGCCATGGCAAAACTGGCCCCCTACGAGCGCCAGGCGATTCTCTACCACTGCGTGAAACGCTTTGAAGAGCGCTACGACGAACTGGCCCTGGCCCTGTGTATCGAAGCGGGCAAACCGATCAAGGATGCCCGCGGCGAAGTGGGTCGACTGATCGACACCTTCCGGGTAGCCGCCGAAGAAGCCGTGCGCATCGATGGCGAGATGCCCAACCTGGAAATCTCCGCCCGGGCCAAGGGCTACCGGGGCATGGTCAAGCGTGTGCCCATCGGGCCGTGCTCCTTTATTTCCCCGTTCAATTTCCCGCTGAACCTGGCTGCACACAAGGTCGCCCCGGCCATCGCCGCCGGCTGTCCCTTTGTGCTCAAGCCGGCCAGCCGCACCCCCATCGGCGCCATCATCATCGGGGAAGTGCTGGCGGAAACCGATCTGCCCAAGGGCGCGTTTTCCATTCTGCCCTGTCATCGCGAAGGCGCCGACCTGTTCACCACCGACGAGCGTTTCAAGCTGCTCAGCTTCACCGGCAGCCCGGACGTGGGCTGGGACCTGAAAGCCCGTGCCGGCAAAAAACCGGTGATCCTGGAACTGGGCGGCAATGCGGCGGTTATCGTGGATGAGGATGCGGACCTGAACGATGCCGTGGAACGTATTGTCTTCGGTGCCTTCTATCAGTCCGGCCAGAGCTGCATCGGCGTCCAGCGCATCCTGATTCACGATGCCATCTACGACGAACTGAAAACCCGGCTGGTGGAAAAAACCGCCGCCCTGAAAATGGGCGATCCGAAAGACGAAGACACCTTTATCGGCCCGGTGATCTCCGAAGGCGAAGCCAAGCGTCTGGAAAACTGGATCAACGAAGCCGTGGATGCCGGTGCCACCCTGCTGGTGGGCGGCCAGCGCAACGGCGCCATGCTGGAAGCCACCCTGCTGGAGAATGCCCCCAAGGGCACCAACATCGTGGAAGAGGAAGCCTTTGGCCCGGTGGCCGTGGTCAGCCGCTTCAGCGATTTCGACGACGCTCTGAACACCGTCAACGATTCCAAGTTCGGCCTGCAGGCCGGCATCTTCACCCGCGACCTGTACAAGGCCCAGAAAGCCTGGGACGAGCTGGAAGTGGGCGGCGTGGTGATCGGCGACGTGCCCAGCTGGCGGGTGGACAACATGCCCTATGGCGGCGTGAAGGATTCCGGCCTGGGCCGTGAAGGGATCCGCTGGGCCATCAACGACATGACAGAAGAACGGCTGCTGGTGATTCGCACCCCGCAGTACTGACCCTTACCTCCCTGCGGACCGGGGAGCACGGGCCCGTCATCGGAAGGTGGCGGGCCCGTTTTTCATTCCCCTATGCCTTCCTGTCAAGGCGCTAGCGGCTGTTGTCATAAACACAAGCTTGGTAACACAAGCCGGTATTCACAGACCGATCACGCTCTGTTTGGTACCAATCATTAGTCAAAGAATCCCGTTCATCGCCATTTTACTCCATCTTACAGGTTGGTTATTTACTAATCAGCCTCCCCACATCATTGTCTCGATACGCAGAAACTGCGACATGCGTCACAAAATTCATATGCAATAATCCGGTCCCAGACCGGCCAGGAGACTCACGATGAAGAAACTTCTCACTGCTTCTGCCATGACCGCGGCACTGTTCGGTGCTCCCCTGGCCAGCCAGGCGGCCACGGAAACTGACACCTTCGATGTCCTGCTCACGCTGCTTGCTTCTTGCACCATTGATCAAGCCACAAATATGGATTTCGGTACCCGGACCGAAGCCGCTGTGAACGCTGGCGGCATCACCTCCACCAGCACCATCAGCGTGACCTGCTCCAACGGCACTGGCTTCGACATCGGCCTGAGCGGCACCAATGGCAGCCGCAACATGACCAGCGCCAACGGTTCATCGGTCGCCTACGAACTCTATCAGCCGGACAACAGTACGGCCTGGGAAAGCGGCGCACCCGCCGTGGAAGTGTCCGATATCGGCGACAGCACCCAGCAGGATTTCACCGTCAACGGCCTGATTCCTGCCCAGACGGCCACCATTGACGCAGCCGACAACATTGACGGCGATACCGGTATCGATCTGAGCGACACCGTTACCGTGACCGTCACATTCTGATCCGCATAACCACTATTTACCGCCCCCGCTGTGGGGCGGACAGGATCGGGGATGCATTTGCGTGAAGCCATCATCCGCGTCAATACGCCGCCTGCCAGACACATGGGAGCCCTGTGCCCGTGCCAGTCTGCTGGCGGTGTTTTTGTGTTACGCCGGATCGGTCCAGGGCCAGGAACCCCAGCTCGCTGACGCCGGGGATGCACCGCAAAACCGGGTATCCTTGAACCAGAGTCTGTCGCAATCAGACATTGCTCGCCTTCGCGCCCAGGCCAGCGGCAAAAGCAACGCGGCCTACATTGCCTACCCGCAACTGATCCTCAACGGTTCCGCCACCCCGCACATGCTGCCCACCCAGGTGTATGGCCAGGAGCTGGCGGTGGAGACCCGGGAACTGGAAAAAATCGGTGTTCAGTTCCCGACCCCGCCCCAGGCCCAATGGCAAACCCTCAACGAACTGGGTATCGCGGGCCGTTATGACAATAACGCCCAACAGATCAATCTGGTGGTGCCGGCGCAATGGCTGCCCCAACAATCTCTGACCGCAGGCACATTCCAGAACAACACCCCGGTGCAACGTGGCCAGGGCGCCTTGCTGAACTACGATGTCTTCAGTACCTGGCAGGACGATGGCGAGAAAACCACCTCGGCAAGCCATGAAGCGCGCCTGTTTGGTGACTGGGGCGCCGTGAGTAGTAGCGGGGTAGTACGCTGGAATGATGCGGACCCGGATACTTCCGGGGACTATGTGCGCCTGGACAGTTTCTGGCGCTATACCAACCCGGACCGGATGCGCACCTATGTGGTCGGCGACACCCTCAGTGGTGCCCTCAGCTGGACCCCCACCGTACGACTCGGCGGGGTTCAGATCTCGCGGAATTTTGCATCACGGCCGGACCTGATCACCTTCCCGCTGCCGCAAATCAGCGGTTCTGCCACACTGCCCTCCGCCCTGGAAGTCTTCGTCAACGACTTGCGCCTGACCGAACAGGATGTTCAGCCGGGCCCGTTTCTGCTGGAAACCTCCCCTCGGCTCACCGGCCTGGGGGAAGTACAGGTGGTGACCACCGACACGCTGGGCCGGCAAGTCAGCCAGACCGTTCCCTTCTACGTGAGCCCGCAACTGTTGCGTGAGGGATATTGGGACTATTCCGCCGCGGTCGGCGCCCCCCGACGTTTCTACAGCGCCCGCTCCAACGATTACGATGACGACCCGGTGGCTACCGGGGTGGCACGTTACGGTTTCAATGACCGGCTTACCCTGGAGGCCACCGCCAGCGCCAGCGAATCACTGACCAATGCCGGTGCCGGGGTCGTCTTTCGACCCTGGCTATTGGGCGTCAGCAACCTGGCCCTGGCCCATGGCGAGGACGATCTCAGCCAGGGCACCCAGTGGGTGGCCGGCCATGAATTCCGCACCCGCCGCTTTGGGGTCAGCGCCCAGTATACCCGTCGCACCGAGGGGTACCGGGACCTGAGCAACAGCCTGGATGTGCGCCCGGCCATCGAGAGCAGCCTGCAGGTCAACGGCAGCCTGAACCTGGAACAGCATGGCAGTCTCAATGCCAGTTATCTGGACACCCGGCAATTCAATGACGATGAAAACCGCTTCCTGGTGATCGGCTATAACCGCACGCTGTGGCGTCGGCTGTCTCTTACCCTGAGCGTGAACCAGAACCTGGAGGACAGTGAAGACCGGACCTGGCTGGCGTCCTTCAACTACTACCTTGACCGCGGCCGGGATCGCTCCGTCCAGGCGGGTGCCCGCTTCAGTCATGATGAAAGGGACGACAGCACCAGCACGCTGCTGACCCTGCAGCGGCCGGTGGAACAGTTCTGGGACCTGGGCTGGGATCTGGCCTACAGCCCTGACTCGGACGGCATTCGCCGGGCCAGCGGCCGCTGGTGGACGCCGTATCTGGATGTCCAGGCCGGCGTGTTCCGTCAGGAGGACACGACCAGTACCTTTGCCAATCTGAGCGGCTCCCTGGTGACCAACTACGAGGATGTGTTTGCCGCCAACACCATGAACAACAGCTTTGCGATTGTGGATGCCGGCGGTTTCGCCGATGTGCCAGTGCGCCGGGCCAACCGGGTGATCGGCCATACCAACCGCAACGGCAAATTGTTGTTGCCGGACATGGTTCCGTTCACGGAAAACAAGCTGGACATCGACATCAACGATCTGCCGGTGGATGCCCGGATCGGAGACACGGAGTTACTGGTCAAACCCGCCGACCTTACCGGCATCACTGCCCGCTTCTCGGTGGAGCAACGACATAGTGCCGTTCTGGTCATCCACACCGGCAGCGACGAACCCGTTCCCGCCGGCAGCCGGGTGCTGTTCAGTGACGCCGACGCCACCGTTGTAGGTTACGATGGGGAGGTCTTCATTCAGGGTTTGCAAGCGGGCAGTAATGAGCTGGGAATCCTTAACGATGGCAGCCTGTGTACCGTGCGCTTCGATTTCACTCCCGCGCCGGGAACCTTGCCACGTCTGGGTCCCTTTACATGCAGACCGACATCGGACACCCGTGATCCATAAGGGATGATGTGCATCATGATGAAACGCTTTTCGATCTTTCTGGTTTTCCTGCTGTCAGCCCTGGCGGGGCCATTAACAGCCGGGCAGCTTACCGTGGCGCCCATTCGCCTGCAGATGGGCCCTACACAGCCCAATGCCACCTTCACGCTCACCAACGGTTCCAATGAGGATGGCTTCTATCAATTACAGCTGTTTGCCTGGGAACAGGAAAAGGGGGAGACGGTACTCAAACAGCAACACGATCTGATCATCACTCCCCCGGTCACCATGATTCCCGGCAACAGTGATCAGGTGGTGCGAGTGGTCCGTCAGCGCCCGACGGTGTCCGACAAGGAAAAAAGTTACCGCCTGATAATCAGTGAGGTACCGGATACCGAATCGGAACGTGGCGCTCAACTGAAAGTCTTGCTCAGGCTTTCCGTGCCGGTTTTTGTCGGAGACAAAAACCAGACCCATGCCCTGACAGTAACGCGGCAACAGAATCGCTTTGTCATTCGTAACAAGGGCAATGGCCACGCCCGCCTTGTGAATGCCTATTGGCTGGATGACAAACAACAACCCCGCCTGATCCGCAAAGGGCTGGCCGGTTATGTGCTTCCCGATAGCGATTTAGGGTTTGATTACGACCCCCGGGATGGCCAGCCGACAGCGATCAGCGTCACCGCCAACGGCAAGAAACTGACCTTGCCCGTTGAGGAGGAATGATGAAAACGGGAAACCTGTTACTGGCTGGCATCGCACTCTGTTTCGCAGCACCCGCATGGAGTGCGGTGAATTGCAGTTTACAGGGCAGCCCCACCCTGGACTTTGGAAACGTGGACCCCTTTACCGGCGGCAATGTGACGACACAGGTGACCGTGAACTGGTCCTGTACCCGCGCTCTGTTTGATTCCAATCAGAACACCATGTGCGTTCATGTGGGCAACGACAACAGTGGCGGCATGCTACCCCGCCGGCTGGTTGCCAATAGCAACCAGCCCCCATCGATCCCTTTCAATGTCTATACAACCGCAGCCAGGGTCGAAGTGGTCGGGCAACCGGGGGGCGCCACCAACGTGGGCATCCCGGTCAATGTGAACATGCCATTTTTTACTTTCAGTGACAGTGGAACCGTCACCCTGTATGGACTGCTCCCCGGCCCACTACCAGGAACAACCCGGGCTGAATTCCATCAGGCGCTGATGACCGGCTCTCAGGTACGGGTCCGTACCGGCGGCTTTAACCAGAGCTGCAGCGCCAACGCCGGCAACGTTACCAGCAACTATACCCTCACCGCCCAGGTCAATATCCCCGACCAATGCCAGGTGTCCGCCACCAATCTGGATTTCGGCACCCGCAACACCCCCCTCACCCAGGCTGACAGCACCTCCACAGTGACCGTTCGCTGCACCAACACCACGGATTTCGAGGTGGGCCTCAACGGCGGCCTCACCGGTAGCCGCCAAATGAGCAATGGCACGGATCAGGTTGCCTATGAGCTTTATCAGAATAGCGGTCGCACATTGGTATGGGGAAACCTGCCAGGAGCCCGACGGACAGGCATCGGGCAAGGCACCGGCTCGGCGCAGAACCTGACTGTTTTCGGGCGTGTCTTTGCCGACCCCAACGCTGAAGCTGGCAGCTATTCCGACACTGTCACCGTGGAAGTCACCTTTTAACGCTGAGCAACCGTCATCATCAAACCTTTGCCCAACCGTCATGGCGTGGTCATCGCCCACTGTTTTTCTGGGGGCTGTTTCTATTTCAGCCACCGGGATCACGACCATGACCATGCCGACATTTACCCGCTGGGCGCTGACTGCCACCGCCGCCGCCATGCTGGCCGCCTGTGGCGGCGACAGCGACAACAATAATGACAACAACGGCGGCGAGACGCCGGCACCCTATACCCTGCAACTGCTGCACTTTGCCGACATGGATGGCGCCACCGGTGCTTTGCAGAACGTGGAGCCTTTCTCTGCCGTGCTCGACAAACTGCGCAGCGATTACCCGGACAATACCCTGGTACTGAGTTCCGGCGACAACTACATCCCCGGCCCGCGCTATTTTGCCGCCGCTGACGACACCCTGGCGGCGGTGCCCGGCATCGCCGTGGCAGGCAATGGCCGCGCGGATATCGCTCTGGTCAATGCGCTGGGCGTACAGGCCAGCGTGGTGGGCAACCACGACCTGGATGGGGGCACCGAAGAATTCGCCAGCATCATCGGCATGGACGGCAACTACCCCGGCACCGACTTTCCTTACCTGAGCGCCAATCTGGATTTCACCACCGATGGATTCCTGAGCGGTCTTGTTCAACAGGACGGCCAGCCCCTGGACAGCCTGCCCAATGGTGCACTGGCCGGATTCGGTACCCTTGAAGTGAATGGTGAGATGATCGGTATCGTCGGCGCTTCCACCCCGTCATTGGGCAATATCACCAGCACCGGCGACATCACCATCAAACCGCCCACTGGCGGGAATAGCGCCCTGGCCGCCGAGATTCAACCAGCGGTGGATGAGCTGCAAGACGCGGGTATCGACAAGATCATCCTGCTCGCGCACATGCAGACCCTCAGCATAGAAAAGGAGCTGGCCACCCTGCTGGACGGCGTGGATATTATCGTCGCCGGCGGCTCCAACACCTTGCTGGCCGACGACAACGACCGTCTGCGCGAGGGCGACAACGCTCAGGATACCTATCCGCTGATGTTCAGCTCCGCCAGCAACGAACCGGTGCTGGTGGTCAACACCGATGGCGACTACAAGTATCTGGGCCGGCTGGTAGTGGCATTTGACGAGAATGGTGTGCTGCTCACCGACCGCCTGGACGACACCATCAACGGCGCCTACGTAGCGGATGCCACCATGGCTGAA
>Ga0208453_100192_pt1 | contig 11476 bp, 10 predicted proteins | sample Virmet3737_250_FD_185738 | JGI IMG/M metagenome (GOLD analysis project Ga0208453, IMG submission 185738) | Marine viral communities from the Southern Atlantic ocean transect to study dissolved organic matter and carbon cycling - metaG 3737_250... | ecosystem: Environmental > Aquatic > Marine >...
CGGTGAGGACAGCCCGCAGTTGCTGGCCGGTCTGGTGGCATTGGTGGCCATGGTGCTGGCGGGCAAGTATGCCCTCAATCCCTGGCTGGGCTGGCTGGCGAAACTGCGCAACCGGGAGTTGATGATCGCCAGTGCCCTGATGCTGGTGCTGGGCGCCGCCGCTCTGATGGAGCACCTGGGACTGTCCATGGGCCTGGGGGCTTTCGTGGCCGGGGTTCTGCTGGCCAACTCGCCCTACCGGGAGCAACTGGAAACGGATATCCAGCCCTTCAAGAGTCTGTTGCTGGGCCTGTTCTTCCTGGCCATCGGCATGACCATGGATCTGCGCTTGCTGGTCGAAAGCCCGGGGGACATTGCCCTCTATCTGCTGGTGCTGTTGGGCCTGAAAGCCCTGGTGCTGGCGGTGATCAGCCGGGTACGCGGGGTGGAATGGCGCAACACCGCCCTGTTCGGCATCCTGCTCTGCCAGGGCGGTGAATTCGCCTTTGTGCTGTTCACCCAGGCCCAGGCCCTGAACCTGCTGGACAGCACCCTGGTGGGCCAGCTCAACCTGGTGGTGGCCCTGTCCATGGCCGCCACCCCGCTGCTGCTGAAACTGGTCACCCTGCTGTGGCCGGAGCGCAGCAAGAGCACCTCGCGCCCGGACCTGGAAGCGGAAGACATGCCCGACCATCACCCGCGGGTGGTGATCGCTGGCCTGGGCCGTTTCGGGCAGATCACCGCGCGGATCCTGGTGGCACGCAAGATCCCGTTCACCGCCCTGGATTCCGATCCGGACGAGATCGACATGCTGCGCCGCTATGGCAACGAGGTGTACTTCGGTGATGTGACCCGCCTGGACCTGTTACGCAATGCGGGACTGGAATACGCCCGGGTGCTGGTGCTGGCGGTGGATGATGTGGACGACTCGCTCAAGGCCGCGGAACTGGTACGTCACCACTTCCCTGATGTGACCATCGTGGCCCGGGCCCGGGACCGCTTCCACGCCTACAAGCTCCATGCCCTGGGGGTCGATCAGGTAATCCGGGAGACGTTCGAGTCCGCCCTGCTCAGTACCCGGGTGACGCTGATGCAACTGGGTGTGCCGGAATCCACCGCCATCGATCTGGTGCGCAGCTTCCGGGAACTGGACGAGGCCCTGCTGCGCGAGCAGGTCGAGCACCAGCACGATGGCGACAAGCTGGTGGAAGCCAACCAGCGCGGCCGGGCAGAGCTGGAATCCCTGCTGTCCAGCGGCGACTGATGCGCGTTGCCGAGCCGTTGTCGCCGGGACAGGCGCCGGGCACGCCGGGTCGCTCAAGCCAGGAGCACCCCGCCAGCCCGGACAGGCGGAACTACAGCTTCAGCTTGTTCAGGCCACGGCTGATGGCCTGGCCCAGGCCGGCTTTCACCACCGGGCCAAGCAGAGGCAGCTTGCCTTCAAACTCGATCACATAGTGCAGCTGGCTGCCGCCGTTGCCGTTTTCGGAAAAACGCATGGTGCCCTTGTGGTTCTTCAGGGGGCTGCCCTTGCTGATCTTGTACTCGATCAGTTCGTTGGGGACCACCTTGGTGACCGTTTCTTCAAAGGGCGGTGCGATCAGGATGCGCATACGGCGGGTGGAGCCCACGCCGTTCGGGCTGTCGATGCCGGGCTTCACTCGCTTGATCTTGGCCGGGGCGAAAATCACTTCCAGGTTTTCGTGGTCACTGAGAAAGTCGAACAGCTTGTCCACGGAAAACGGGAAGGTCTTGGTAATCTCGATACGCTGCATGTAAAGCACTCCGCTGGGGCCCGGCAGCGGGCCGGGCAAGTCTCACACCGGCATGGCCGGTAAACAGGATGTCGATTCTGACCGCTGCCCCGCAACCTGCAAGGTTAAATCGGGCCATAGGGGACGCGGCCCTGACGGGTTTTTCGGTAGGAGCTATGCTTGCATGGCGAACAGGCGCTGAATGCTTCGCCATGCAAGCATAGCTCCTACAAACACTAACCCCAGCCCTCGGCCAGCCACCGGGTCACTTCTGCCGCCGATATGTCCCGGCACGCACTGGCGAACTGCCCTGCCCACAAGGGGGAGCAATCACCGCTGCCCTTGGCTTCCGCCGCTGCCCGCAACGGTCCGATGGCGTTGCCCGCCAGGGGGAAGGCCGGGGTCACGTCCGGCATGGGGCCCAGGGTATCCATCAGCCGGTTCACCATGCCCCGGGCGGGACGCCCGGAAAACACTGTGGTCAGGGCCGTATGCCGTGCGCGTTCACTCTGCAGCCATTGCCGGTGCACGGCCTTGGTGGTGGCCTCCGGGCACAGCAGATAGGCCGTGCCCACCTGAACGGCGCTGGCGCCCAGCGCGCGGGCGGCCCGGACCCCTGCCGGGGTGGCAATGCCGCCGGCGGCGATCACCGGCAAGGAAATGGCGTCGCAAATCTGTGGCAGCAAGCTGAAGGTGCCTTGCTGCAGGCTGAGGTCGTCACTGAGGAAATGGCCGCGATGGCCGCCGGCCTCCAGCCCCTGGGCAATCACCCCGTCGGCACCGTGCTCTGCCAGCCAGATGGCTTCTTCTACCGTGGTGGCGCTGGACAGCACCCGGGCCCCAGTGGCTTTTACCCGCGCCAGCAAGGCCGGGGCCGGCAAGCCGTAATGGAAGCTCACCACCGCCGGGCGAAACCGTTCCAGCACCGCCGCGCTGTTTTCGTCGAAGGGTTGCCGGGAGGGGCCGCTGGCAATGGCCGAGGTATCCGCTGCGAATTCCTCATAGAAAGGCCGCAGGGCGTCCACCCAGCGCTGCTCCCCTGCCGGGTCCGGCGCCGGAGCCGTGTGGCAGAAAAAATTCACATTCCAGGGTTGGTTGGTGGCGGCAGACAGTTGCGTCAGTTGTTCTTCCAGCCCCTGGGCACTGAGCATCCCCGCCGGCACGGATCCCAGCCCGCCGGCCTCGCACACTGCCGCGGCCAGGCGCCAGTCCTGCACGCCGGCCATGGGGGCCTGAATCAGGGGAAAAGCGGTATGAAACAGGGCAGACATGGCGGCTCCGGTCGCAGTCACGGGAAGGAGCCACGCTAACCGGAAACCGGCTGCCAGGCCAGCGTGGGGGCTAGTCGTTCAATTCCCGGCGTTCCCTTTCATAGTCGTCATAGGGCTTGCTGGCCCGCTCCATGCAGGCATCGTATTCCGACAACGGCACCTTGTCGCACTGGAGGCGGTTGTTGTGCTGGAGGTTGTCGTAGACCGCCTTCTCACTACAGGCGGCCAGCAGTGCGGCGAAGCTCAACAGCAGAAGTCCTTTCATGGGGTCAGGTTCCTTTGTGACTTAATCCGTGCCGGTTTTCTTCAGCGGTGCCTGCCCGCTGACGGCGGCGCTGCCTATGCCGCGGGGATCGCTGGCGGCGGTGACCTCATTGCTGCCCTTGCGCCAAAGGATCGCCTGCATGTTGCCGTAATCGCGCCCGGTGGAGACCACATGGTGGCCGCGCAGCATCAGTTCCTTGGCGGCCTCGCTGCCGACAAAGGCCGGCTCCGCCTGCACTTCATCGGGCAGGTACTGGTGATGGAAACGGACCCGGTTGACCCAGACATCCACGGGCTGGTCGTTGGCCGCTTCCAGCACGCCCAGCATGACCATGGTGATGATACGGCTGCCACCGGGGGTGCCGAGGATGGCCACGCGGTCGTCGAATTCCACGAAGGTAGGCGTCATGGATGACAGGGGCCGCTTGCCGGGAGCGATGGCATTGGCCTCGCTACCCACCAGACCGTAGGCGTTGGGGACGCCGGGTTTGGCGGAGAAATCATCCATTTCGTTGTTGAGCAGGACGCCGGTGCCCGGTGGCACGAAGCCGCTGCCAAAGGGCAGATTGATGCTCAGGGTGGCGGCGACCCGGTTGCCGGCCTTGTCCAGCACCGACAGGTGGGTGGTATGGAAGCCCTCTTCCACGCTCAGGGGCTCGCCCAGGGTATGGCTGGGGGTGGCTTCATCCAGGTTGATGGTGCTGGCTCGCTGTTTGGCGTAATCGCTGCTCAACAGTTTATCCACAGGGATATCCACAAAGTCCGGATCGCCCAGGTAGCGGGCCCGGTCCTGGTAGGCTCGGCGCATGGCTTCCACGATCAGGTGGGTGTCCGGTTCGCCCTCGAACTGGCTGAGAATATTGAGGGCCTGGCCCATCACGATGCCGCCGGCGGAGGGCGGCGGTGCAGAAACGATACGGGCATTTTTAAAGGTGCTCACGGTAGGTGAGCGCTCAATCACGTCGTAGTTGGCCAGGTCTTCCAGGGTCCAGATCCCCCCGGCCTGCTCCACCCCTTCCACCAGTTTGCGGGCGACCTCGCCCTGGTAGAAACCGGCCTTGCCCTTCTCGGCCAGCAGGGTCAGTACCCGGGCCAGATCCGGTTGTTTGATCACATGGCCAGCGGGGGGCACTTTGCCGTTGTGCAGGAAGAGGGCGGCGGCTTCGGGAAACCGGTTGAGCACCTCTTCCCGGTAACCGGCCAGTTTGCGGTAGTGGTCTTCCACCTCGAAGCCCTCCCTGGCAAGCCGGATGGCCGGTGCCAGTGAGGTCTTCAGGGGCAGCTTGCCGTAGTTGTCCGCCAGATGCACAAAGGCGGCGGCCTGGCCGGGGATGCCGGCGGCGCTGGGGCCGTTCAGGGCCCAGTCACGCACCACCTTGCCGTCGCGGTCCTGGTACATGGTGGGGATGGCCGCATCCGGGGCGGTTTCCCGGGCGTCCACGAAGGTCTGCAGACCGTCACTTTCCCGGTGCAGCAGCCAGAAGCCGCCACCGCCCATGCCGGCCGAGTAGGGTTCCACCACGGCCAGGGCAGCCGCCACGGCGATGGCGGCATCGTAGGCATTGCCGCCTTTCGCGAGGATCTCCATGCCGGCGTCGGTGGCCAGTGGGTGAGCACTCGCTACCGCGTTCTTGCCCGGCCCGGCGGCCTGGGCGGTGACGGTGATCAGCAGCAGCAAGGGAAGCAGAATGCGCATGGTTCCTCCGTGGATGGGGATATTGTCTGTAGGAGCGCCGCTTGAGGCGCGAATCTGCTTGCGAAAGCCTTCCCGGATCGCTTCGCGCCTCAAGCGGCGCTCCTACAGCGTTGTCAGCGTTATTATTATTGAGTGGCTATTCTGACAACGCGATCCAAGGCTACCGCTTCTGAAAAGCCGCTACCCGCGACTGGTTCCGGTTCGCGGGGTTGGCCTGACTGTATGCAGGGGCTGACTCGCGCTGTCGGGTGGCGCTATCGTTTCTTTCTTTCCTGACGTTTCTGCTCCAGCGCTTTCGCCACCAGCGGCGGTACGAAATTGCTCACATCCCCGTCCAGCAGGGCGATTTCGCGGATCAGCGAACTGGAGATAAAGGACAGGTGCTCCGCCGGGGTCAGAAACACGGTTTCCAGCTCCGGGGCCAGTTGCCGGTTCATGTTGGCCAGCTGGAATTCGTATTCGAAGTCACTGACCGCGCGCAGGCCGCGCAGCAGGATGTTGCCATCCTCTTCCTTGCAGAAGTGGGCCAGCAACTTGGAAAAACCGGTGACCCGGACATTGGGCAGATGGGCCAGTACCTGAGTGGTCAGCTCCACACGTTCTTCCAGGGTGAACAGGGGCCCTTTCTTTTCACTGGCGGCAATGCCGACGACCACTTCATCAAACATCTTGGCGGCCCGTTCGACCAGGTCCAGATGGCCGTTGGTGATCGGATCGAAGGTGCCTGGGTAGATTACGCGGTTGGTCATGCTTGGCTCGCTTTATCGCTGAATACCGTGCCCGGCCGTGCCGGGCACCCACAATGCCCGCAAGCATACCCCAAGCGCCCGCAAAGATGCAGGGTCAGGCCGGTGACGGATCCGCCTGATCATGCCCTTGTTGCTGGTACCAGCGGGCACTGCGGGCAATCACCGCCGCCATGGCGGGGCGCGGTAGCCCCTGTTGCGCCAGAAAGGCGTCGGTGGCGGTGGTGTCGAAACGGGTGGTCTGGATGAAGTGCAGCGCCTCCGGCCAGGTGTTCATCAGCCTTGGCATGCCCGGCAGGCGCAGCAGGGCCGCCAGTACCGGGATCGGCAGATGCCGTTGCGGGGCCCGCCGTCCCAGAGTATCGGCAGCGATGGCCAGCAGGCCCTGCAAGTTGGGGGTGTCCGGATCCAGGGCCAGTAACCGTTGCGGCACGGTGTCGCCGGTGGCAGCAACGGCAATCAGCGCCGCCAGATGGTCCACGGCCACCAGCGGCAGCCAGTGTTCCGGACTGCCGGGCACCATGGCCAGGCGCCCACTCGCCAGGTTGTCGAGCAGGGCAAACAGGGGCTGGGCAGTATCAAGGGTGCCGGTATGGCTGTGCCCGGCCACGGTGGCGGGCTGCACCTCCACCAGATCCAGATCGCTGGCCGCCGCCAGGGCGCGTACCCGGATTGCCGCTTCCAGTTTGCTGGCTTCATAACCGCCGGCCCGGCGGTAGACGCGCTGCCAGTCCACCTGCTCCGGATCGTCGCTGGTGATCCCCAGCCGCTGCAGATGCTCCCGGTTTTCCAGCATGAAGCCGCTGATAAACACCAGCCGGCTGCCATGGCGGCGAGCCAGCTCGGCCACCGCCAGGCTGCCGGCCACATTGGTGCGCTGGGCACTGTCCCGATCCAGCTGCCAGGCAAAGCGGGCACCCAGGTGAATGATGGCCCGGGGCGCGGGCAGATCCGCCGGCAGGCCCAGGCCGGGCAGATCCAGATCCCCCGGCACCGCCCGCAGGCGCTCGCCCTGCCCGCCCAGGGCATTTACCTGTTGGCGCAAGGCGGGGAGCTGGCTGTCCGGCTGGCGCAACATGGCCAGCACGTCGTGGTTGAGGGTGAGTTGAGCGCAGACATGGCGACCGATAAAGCCGCTGGCGCCGGTGATAAGCAGGGTCATGGCAGGTCTCCTTGGTAAGGTCTGCTATCACCCTAAAGGGTAGAGTATGCTCTAAGGTCAACAGGGAATTGTGAGGCGGTTATGCAGATTGCGGAACTGGAGCAGCGTACCGGGGTGAACCGCCATACCCTGCGCTACTACGAAAAGGCCGGCCTGCTGCAGGAAGTGGAGCGGCGCGGCAACAATTACCGGGACTACCCGGAAAAGGCGGTGGAACGGGTGGCCATGGTGCGCCAGCTCAAGGCGCTGGGTTTTTCCCTGCGTGAGATTCGTGAGGTGCTGGATGCCCTGCGCAGCGACAGCATCAATTGCGAACAAGGCGCTGTGCTGATGGCGGAAAAGAAGGCGGCGGTGGACGACAAGATTCGCGAGCTGAAACAGGTCAGCGCCCTGCTGGGCCGGGAGCAGCAACGGCTGGAAGCCAGCGCGGCGGCATTGCGCGAAGAAGGACGTTGCAAGGGATGATTTTTACCACAGAGGGCACAGAGTTCACTGAGTAAAACCAGGCTCTGCGGTATACAAATCCGGTTGATTTTTCTTGTTTGCGATCGGTTCTTTCTCAAAAGAATGTTTTGGTCAATGCATGGTGTTTTTGGTGAACACCCTTGCCTGACAATGGCGCACAAACACTGGTGATTTCACCGGGCTGTGCTTAGCGTATGGGTCCATTCTTCGTGCGGCTTCAGGAGTAGATCATGGGTGTGTCTCAGGCAGACAAGAAAAGCATGAAAGAAATAAGTTTTGCGCAAGCTCAGCAGGCCGGGCAGGTCTCCTGTGAGGATGCGCTGGCCATTTATGATGCCCTGGAGCCCATTGATACGGACTTCATGCTTGGCGCCTGGAAAGGCGAAGGCTTCGCAACCGGTCATCCGCTGGATGGGGTGCTGGAGCGTTGCCACTGGCATGGCAAGCGTTTTGACAGCGCCGAACACGTGCACCCGCTGGTGTTCCGCAAGGCATCCGGTAAATTGACCACGGTAAAGCCGATGCTGGTGATGCCCGGCCTGGGGTTGCTGGACCGGTTGCCGTTTTTGAAGTCAGAATCGGTGGGAAAACTGTTTCAGTTTACCCTGCCGCTGCTGTCCGGGCGCCGCTCTGCCGCCCGCCTGCGCATGATCCACTACCGGGGAAAAACCTCCGCCACCATGTCCTACGACAACCTGCCCATCAATGATGTGTTCCGCAAGGTGGACGACAACACCGTGCTCGGCATCATGGATCTGAAAGGCATGAAGCAGCCGTTTTTCTTTGTGCTGCGTCGCGACGACCGCTAAGTCTTTCTGCCAGAATATCCCCTGAATAATAAGGAACGCCTGTGCGAGACACCGCTCCCACAGGGACGTCGATTCAGGGGAAGCTTATGGCCGATTGGGCACCGCAATACAGCAAGGCCGAGCGCATCCGCCTGTTATTGTTTCATGCCGCCTGGGCAGTGCCCCTTTTCCTGCTGACCGAGGTTTTCTTTTTCCCCTGGTTTGAGCGCTATGTGGAAACGGCCCACTGTCACCACTATGGGTCTCTTAACGGTCTGGAGCTGGTGATCTACAGCCTCTTTATCGGTTTGCCGCTGGGGCTCGCATTGGTGGTGCTGGCCATTGAAGGGCGGCACAGTGTTCGTGTGTTACGACTGGGCCAGTCGCCACTGCCTGACGAAAAAGTGTTCCGCCCTGCCCGCTATGTGTACGGCCACCGGGCGCGTATCAAGCCGCTGCTATTTTTCCTGTTGGTGCTGTTCTTGTGTGGGTTATCGGTGCAGGGGTTTTTCTGGGCGGACGCCATGATCGATACGCTGTCGCCGGACGTTAACCGGTGCCTGGGCGTACCTGTCGCTCAGCGATACACTCTCCCGTAGGAGCGTCGCTGGCGGCGCGATAGCCAACGCATGAAATCGCGCCGCCAGCGACGCTCCTACGGATAGGTGGGGATACCGGCAATTAGGTTTTCCGCAGGATGCAGTTCGCCTCAGGCTCAGTGCACCCTACCGTGTCTTCAATTTTAAAATGCGTGGAAAGCGGATCGTGGACAGGGCCGTTCAATAACCACTGTCTTCCGCGTCGCCGCTGAGTCGTTCCCGACGTTCCTGTTCTTCCTCGAACGCCGCCTTGATTTCTGCCAGCACGTCGTCCACGTCGGCAATATGGTCGTCGTCCTCTACTTGGCCGGTGAGTTCGCTGTCCGGGGTCAGTTCGCCGCTTTCATACAACGCCCAGATTTCCTGACCGTAACGGCTGCCACGCAGTGAGGGCGCGTACTGGCCGTAATAGCGGGTCATGTTGTCCACGTCCCGGTAGAGCATGGCTTCGGCGCTGTTATTGGCGGCGGCGTCCACGGCCTGGGGCAGGTCGATGATCACCGGGCCGTAGTCGTCCACCAGCACGTTGAACTCGGACAGGTCGCCGTGGATGATGCCGGCGCACAGCATGCGCACCACGTACCGCATCATCAGGGCATGATCTTCTTCTGCCTGTTCGGCGGACATCACCACTTCACTGAGGCGCGGGGCCACGTCACCGTCATCGTCGGTGACCAGCTCCATCAGCAGCACCCCTTCGAGCATGTCGTAGGGCTTGGGCACGCGCACGCCGGCCTCGGCCAGTCGGCGCAGGGCATCCACCTCGGCGCTCTGCCAGATTTTTTCCTGCTGTTCCCGGCCGAACTTGGAGCCTTTCTCCATGGCCCGGCTGCGGCGGCTGTTACGGACCTTGCGGCCTTCCCGGTACTGGGCCGCTTTCTTGAAGTTCCGTTTGGCGGCTTCCTTGTAGACCTTCGCGCAGCGTATCTCGTCGCCACAGCGGACCACGAAGATATCCGCCTCCTTGCCACTCATTAGACGGCTGATGACCTCGTCGATAAGGCCGTCATCCACCAGGGGTTGTAATCGTTGCGGGGTTTTCATGCCGCACTTATACCTTATTTGGCGTCCGGCTTCCCCTGCTACCTGAGGTTTCGGGGTGAAATCGGGAGCGGCTGGGAGGGCAAAGGGCACGACCCTGCCCCGTTGGGGGCCAACGGCGCAGGGTCGGTGCAGGCAGGTCAGGCTTTCAGCTTGTCCGCCAGGGCGGTGGCGTTGCGGGCGCTCATGCCATAGATGGTGAGCTGCGGATTGACGCCCAGACTGGTGGGGAACACGGACCCGTCGATAATGTAGAGGCCGTTCAGGTATTTGTAGCTGCCATCGCTGTTCACCACACACTGGGACTCATCCTGGCCCATGGCACAGCCGCCCATCACATGGGCGCTGCCCAGGCCGGTGATCACCGGATCATAGGCCAGCTTGTTGATGGCCTCTTTGGCCTCTTTCCAGCTTTTGTAATAGCCCGCATGGCTATGGCTGGGCCGGATCTCTTTGGCCCCTGCCGCGAAGTGCATTTCCGCCATGGTCAGGTGGGAGCGCTTGGCGCCTTCCAGCAGATAGGCGTCAACCGGATAGTCGATGACCGGCTCGCCATTATCGCGCAGTTCCACATTGCCGCCCGGGTTATCGGCGTGGAAACCGTCTCGCAACAGGGCGATGGAGGAGGCCAGGTTCGGCAGCCGCTCGATTTCGTTGCGGGCATCGCCACCGTAACCGCCCATCAGGGCACCGGTGAGGCCCGGGTGCATGGGCATCATTTCCAGCTTGTACCCTGCCGGGCCGTCCACCCCGTGCTTGAACACGAACTCGTCGGAATACAGGGACTGGGGTGCGCCGTAGTACGGGGCCACTTCCTGGTCATAAATGCCGAAAGTGAAAGTGGTCGGGTGCAGGAAGGTGCGCTTGCCCACCCGGCCCTGGGGGTCCGGTGCGTCGGAACGCATCAGCAGGGCCGGGGTCTGGATACCGCCGCCGGACGCAATCACGGTTTTCGCCTTGACGGTAACGGTGGCGCCGGTGGGCACCTTGTCGTTGTTGAGCGGACGCACTTCCACCCCGGTGACGGTATCGCCATCGATAAGCAGGCGGTGGGCCTGAGCGCTGTGGATCAGGGTGGCGCCATTATTCATGGCGGCAGGCAGGGTGGTCACCAGCATGGATTGCTTGGCGTTGGTGGGACAACCCATACCGCAATAGCCGATGTTCCAGCAGCCTTCCACATTGCGCGGGATCACCGCCCATTCCCAGCCCAACGCGTCGCAGCCTTTTTTCAGCACGTCGTTGTTGGCGTTGGGGGGCATGATCCACTGGCTGATCTTGAGCCGTTCCTCCATTTTCTGGAACCAGGGGTCCAGATCATTGCGCAGCAGGTTTTCCACCCCGAAGGTGTCCTGCCAGTACTGCAGGGTTTCACTGGGGGTGCGGAAGGAGCTGGTCCAGTTGACCACGGTGGTGCCGCCCACAGTGCGGCCCTGAAGAATGGTCATGCCGGCATCCTTGGTGGCGCGCATGGCGCCTTCCTGATACAGGTCCCGGTAGGCCTCGCCTTCGTTCAGGGTGAAGTCGTCAGAACTCATCAGCTTGCCGGCTTCGATGAGAATCACCTTGAGGCCGCGCTGGGTAAGAATTTCCGCGCTGACGCCGCCGCCGGCACCGGTGCCGATGATTACCACATCCGCTTCCAGGGTGCGGTCAGCGGAAACGGTACGCCCGTCGATTACATCCCAGCCGTTCTTGATGCCGGTTTTCC
>Ga0208453_100193_pt1 | contig 11453 bp, 10 predicted proteins | sample Virmet3737_250_FD_185738 | JGI IMG/M metagenome (GOLD analysis project Ga0208453, IMG submission 185738) | Marine viral communities from the Southern Atlantic ocean transect to study dissolved organic matter and carbon cycling - metaG 3737_250... | ecosystem: Environmental > Aquatic > Marine >...
GGGTAATGTCCAGCAACCGCGCGGCCTTCTGGGCATCGCCAAAGAACAACTCGTAGAAATCCCCCATGCGGTAGAACACCAGCTGATCCGGGTGTTCGGCCTTGATCGCCAGGTATTGCTGCATCATCGGCGTATGTTGGCTCAAGTCCGCGCTCACGCTTCCTCCGGGGGTATCAGTGAATGAGTTCAAAGGAGGGATGATATAGGGATTGGGGGAAGGAATCATGGGGGTAAGGAAACGGGCTCTCGGCAGGGTTTAGCCCAGTTGTAAAGGGAGGGCATCAACTAAAAGCATGATACGTTCGGGGGCTGGACGGTACCTGTTTGGTTGAAATCAGGTTGGGCAGTAAAAAAACTCCAGCCTTTTGGCTGGAGAAAATGGGAGGGCAACATTATCAGCGCGCATAGCGTGCCGGTTAAGACGAAGTGACGTCAGACTCAAGGGTCGGCTTCATTGAATGCGGGCTCAATCGTGCGGGCTCAATCGGGGACGGGCTCAATCGGGGACGGGCTCAATCGGGGACACCCGTCAATCATGAGATCTCCTACAGGATTTTTAGTCTTTATCTGATGCATGGCTGATCACTTGGTCAGTATTGTTGGGTCATGGAAAAGCAAGGAGGCTGCCGATGACCCGCGCTCGATATACCCTGGTATCCTTGGATTCCACGTCTTACTACCACTGCATCTGCCGCTGTGTGCGGCGAGCCTTTCTGTGTGGCAAAGATCATTATTCTGGTCAGGACTATGAACACCGCCGTCAGTGGGTGGTGGATCGCCTGGCAGTATTGGCAGAGGTGTTTGCCATTGATCTTTGTGCCTACGCAGTGATGTCCAATCATTACCACCTTGTGGTTCGAATCAATCAACAGCAGGCGCTTGGCTGGTCTGACCGTGAGGTGGCAGAGCGCTGGATGCAGTTGTTCAGCGGGCCTTTGAGCGTGAAGCGTTGGTTGAAAGGCGAGACGAAGGCTGCGGAAGACCTCAAGGCGCAGGAGATCGTGGATACGTGGCGAGAACGGCTCCATGACCTTGGCTGGTTCATGAAGTGCCTGAACGAACATCTTGCCCGAAAAGCCAACGAAGAAGACTGCTGTAAGGGCCGCTTCTGGGAAAGCCGTTACAAGTGCCAGGCTTTGCTGGATGAAAAAGCAGTGCTGCAATGTATGGCTTATGTGGATCTCAATCCTGTCCGGGCGGGTATGGTGGACACACCTGAAAACGCCGATTACACCTCGATTAAGCAGCGGTCTGAGCAGATCCAGCGTGGCGAAAACATGAAAGTGCCCGCGTTGCTCCCTATGGTTGATGCCGAAAACACGGAAAACGCTGATGACGACACGGTGTGCCGTTTCAGGCTGATGGATTATCTGGAATTGGTAGACAGCACGGGGCGGGCCGTGCGTGATGACAAGCGAGGTTCGATTTCGGTGAAGGCGGCGGGGGCACTGGATCGTCTTGGGATTGATGAGGCTGTCTGGCTTGCACATATGAAGCCGAGAAAGCGTCGTCAGCCGATAGCAATGGGGGCGTTGGAAAAGTTGAAGGAATACGCGCAGAACACCGGGCGACAATGGGTTGCAGGTCAAAGCCTCGTGGGATGGTAAGTTATGGTTTTTGGTTGATTAAATTTATGCGTGTCCTAGGTTTTCGTAGGTTTTCCTCGGGATTGATCGGGCAGTTTGGTATTCCGGTTGAGCTTGAGATTAAATTGATGGAGTTGTCAAACAATTTGGAAGTGCAACTTGTGGCGGATGTGGTGGATGGCCTCCAGGAGATTGATCCGATACCGGACCTGCCTTTGGATGATTGGCGAGACAGCATTTTTAATCGGGTAGGTGATGTGAGTATTCCTATCGGGGAGTGTGATTAGAATGAAAATAGCCGAAATGTTAGGCCTCGATGATGAAATGAGTAGTGCCCTTCGTGGTCGAGAGGAAGAGTGGAAAAATGTAGAATACAACTTGAAAGTGTATTTTTCCGAGATGGAATTTAATACCAGGGCCTGGAAGGCGGCGCATAAGAAGCTGTTTTTTAGGGGGGAGGTGGATTTTAATGGGAAAATCACTCCGTATTATTCCTACAGCGGAGAGGAGCCATTCGGTTTTTGCTTGCCGCTGTTCTTGATTTGGTATTTTGGCCATCTTGGTGATGGTTTTATTGGTAAGGTAGTTGATTTTTATTCGGATGAATTAAATCGTGCTTCTGTTATATCGAAATCCCGTGAAATGGTCATGCATGCGGCTAGAACATACCCGGATTCAGGCTGGGATGACGATTATGGTGTGTTTGGAGCTATGACGGGAAAAATTATATCTACGTTGTGGGGTAGGCTGGGGGAAAAGCTGACATTTGATAAATTTGGTTTGTCAAGTAGTCGGAGGGCATTCTACCCAGGAAGAATTATGGGGCTTTATTTTAATTCTGTGCTTACTGACCTCCGTATGTATCGCCATCAGCCTGGGGTCGGCCACTTTTTTCGTGAGTATGCAATTTGGGCGAGCATGCAAGGTGACAATATCAGATCGAAGGGCGATGTTATTTTTGTTCTGTCTTTAATCAATAAAGAGCTTTTAAAATTGGGCAAGAAAGGGGTTGAAAGCAAGAGCGAAGCTTCAAGTCAAGCCATGTCTGAGTTGCAGCAGGATTTAGAGGAAAATGTTTGGCCTGACTGGATTGCCAGAGTGATTTTTGATGGTGTTGCTTAGAGCGTCGAAAAGAGTATCTGATTTTGTAGAGAGTGGGGTGCCCCAATTTTATCCAGATAGCTTTGGATGTTTTCTTCTCTGAAATTACCATGCTTATTTATGTTCGGCATCCTGAGCGTGCTATGCAGCGTGCAATTGGTAAAATATTGCGTGGTTTGGGAAATGGGGAGGAGCAGATTTTTCGTGCCGCAGCGAGGATTAACCCAGCTTTAAGCGAAACCTTCACAGGAAGGATGCTTAGTGACATTGGCGGATTTCCTGATGATGAAATGATGATTTTTGAGGGTGTAGAGTCAGTCAGTGGTTACATGTGTGGCTTCGCGGTTGCGGGTATAGAGTTGATCGATTTGGCCCCAATTATCGTCAATTATTTTTACGATCTTGATAATAAGATCAGAGTTCAAGCCCATGGCCCAATTGAGGACACTCATCAATCAGGCGATCTCCTACAGGTTTTTTAGTCTTAATTTGATATAGAGCTAGTCACTTGGTCAGTATTGTTGGGTCATGGAAAAGCAAGGAGCCTCCCAATGACCCGCGCTCGATATACCCAATTATCCCTGGATTCCACGTCTTACTACCACTGCATCTGCCGCTGTTTGCGGCGAGCCTTTCTGTGTGGCAAAGATCATTACTCAGGTAAGAACTATGAACACCGCCGTCAGTGGGTGGCGGGGCAGTGCTTGGTGGTGTGGTAAGTTATGGTTTTGGTTGATTAAATTTATGCGTGTCCCCGAATCGTCGAGCAATGCGAGCCAGGAGGTGACCCTGGAAGGTTCACCGTCTTCCTCAGCGCAAGTGGCGTTGGGTAGCCGTTTCTATCCGAATCGCCAGCCCCGCTTATTACTCAGCGGCGGTACCTTGCGTCAATATGGTTACCAGGACGATATGGGGCGCTATCGCCTGCGTCAAAACCGGGTCACCCAGGTTCAGGATCACCCCTCGCGGCTGGGGCGGGCACTGTCATTTGTCAGAGACAGCGAAGCGCCTGAGCAGAGCAGCACCCTGTATACCGATGACCCGGCCTTATCATTGCCGGTCCACTGGTTGCTGCGCATGCAGCTGAAGCTGAGCAATGCGCAGCCGGGCGCTGAGCTACTGCGGTTATCCAATGGCATTGTCTTGCAGGTTGCACAAGGCAATACACTGGAAGCCGTGCTGGAAACAGACAATGGCCCCCAGAGCCTTACCTCCCAATCGTTTTCCAATGGGGCCTGGCAGACTCTGGTCGTTGAAGGCAGCAGTAATAGCCTGAGTATCGAGATCAATGGAGCCAGTGTCTCTGCCCCCCTTATCGGCCAGCCCACAGAAAACGTCGGGCAGCCCGCCCTCATGCTGGGTGGCTTTACCGGCAAGGTAGCGGATATCGGCCTCTACGACATGGCCTCGGCCCCGCTCATCCGCCATAACTCCGGCGAGCAAGTGCGGACGGTGGCCCTGAACGGCGAAGGCGAAGGAGCCCTCACTGTCCATGCCAGCGGGGCGTTCACGGCGGGGCCAGGCAAGCAAAGCCTGTTGGTGGGGGTACAGGTGGGTGACAGTGAAGGCGTCATCAACCTGATCACCCGTGCGGAATATCAGGAGCTGGCGAGCCTGGCCTATGATGTGCTGGGCAGCGAGCAAAGCTTCGAGCGCTTCCGCACCCTGTATTCCGGTAGTGGCCGTAACGGCACCGAACGCCTGCTGGAAGAAAAGTTGCTGGCCTTCACGCTGGACCACAACAACCTGGATGTGCATGTGGATGGCTACAAGGAGCTCACCGGCCTGAAAGGGGTATTGAGCATCCTGCGGCGTCTGGAAGAGGCCCGCCCAATCATTCCGCATATCGAGCGGTTGATCACCTACTTTGAGGAGCAATCCACCAGTGAGGCAGGCAGTGCCATGATGTACGCCGCCGCTGATCTGTTATACAGCCATATCCAGCCCCGTCTGAAAGGACATACAGGGCGCATCGACGAAGCGCTGCTGCCCATGCTCATCATCGGGGAAATGCTGGATACCGTCCCGCAGGCCGTCGATCGGATCGCCAGCACCATCGTCACCGCAGAGGACTTCAGCATATGGATGCGCTACCTGTCCCTGCCGGCGGAAGGCTGGGTAGGGCTGGAGCCCCCCGTACCGCCCCTTCAAAGCCAGTGCGGCGACAGCGATGGTCTGATGGTGCAAACCGATACCCCGGAGGTGGCAATGCCATTATTACCCTGTCGCTTAACGGGCCAGCGGGCCGGCACCTTTGTCAACCTGTTGTTCGAAACTTCCCCGGAAGTGGCCGCCAACCCGACCCTGGTACCGCCCATGCTGGACGATCAACTACGGGTATTGCCCATTTCCGATCTTTACCTGAGAAAGTACTGGTTTGGCGGTGTATCGCAAGACGCTGCACTAACGGGCTTGTATCCGGGATTGGGAATTCAGGAAGCTCATGCGGCGGGGCCTGTGGTTCCCATCGCGATCATTATTCTCAAGAAACTCGCCAAAGCGGCAGCAGTGAAAAAGGTCAAAAAGATCGCAGGCAACTTCATCGGCTTTATGCTTGGTCGCTCGAACAGTCGTGTGCCACCGATACTGTTGATGGGTATGACGGCTTATCTGGAAGATCGAGCATCAACGGAGTGTAGAGGTCGTAGTGACTGTGTGCCGATTGGCACTATTCAGACTCGAGAACACATTGAAGATGTAGTCGATAGCTTACAAACCAAACTGATGACGAACATTCTGACCCGCGGGGAGTTCCGGGACACGCTAAATGAAAAAGGCCAGCTAGAGTGCGGATTTACCTACCAAACCCAGGGGGCCGCGTTCGAGATCCTGGTGGCGTCGGTGTATCACATGCTGTACGAATTTGGTGGGCAAAGCGAAAACTTCCAGATTACCGACATGCAGGTGCGCAATGAGATCAGCCTGCATAAGCCCAAAAAGGGCACCTCGGTCAGAAACTACAATGAAGGGAAAACAGAGGACAACATTGATCTGGTCGCCACCTTTACGCGATACACGGATATCCAGGTCAAAGGCAGTGGTGATAAACCCACCTTTATTGAAGTCAAGTCGTACCCAGCCCACACCAACAAGGTAAAGAAAACCGCATTGAAAAGCACCATTGATGGAAAATTCCCCGTCTGGAGCCGAAAAAACATTGAAAACAACAAAGGCACCACCGTGCATCGTCAGTTACTTCTAGATGCCGTGGCGGCATCACCGGTTAACCTCGGTGGAGGTGGGATTGGGTCTGTAGCAGAAGATTTTCTCTGGTACTTCCAGGACTGGCCGTTGCCAGACGAAAAAAAGCGCAACAAGCGGTTTACCCATCCGGGTAACGCGGTCACCCGTGTAAAAATGCGAGATTCAAAGAACGAAACAGCCTTTGAGTACCTACGAGAAAATAGGCTGGCCAAACTGGGAACCAATGATGATACCCGCAAGCTCTTGGCCTGGAACCTGGGGCGAGAAAAAGCCGGCAATACTGGGAACAAAGACCATATTTTCCATTCGATTAGAACTGGAGAGTCTGGCGTTAAAAGCAAAGTCAAAGTCTTCTCTCTGCTGGCGTTAATCGGCCAGGGGGCGGCGGGGGAAGATGGGCCAGAAGGGATTGACCCAGAGACAATGAAAACCTCCGTGATGGCTGCCTTGGGTATTGATGAACCGACACTGGATATGCTGTCAGATGCGGAACAATACCAGGAAGCCGCACTGGAGCATATCAACAAGATGCGCGATAAAGTGATTGAGCAAATGGCCAAGGTGCCGGGTATTGAAGATGAAGATCTGAAGAAACTGTATGAAGAGGCGCTGAATGAAATCGACGAGGCCTCAAGCAAGCTCGAAGAGCTTTACGATAAAGCCGAAGAAAAAGTGATTGATATCGCTCCGACGATTGGTGAGTCTACCTGCCTGTAATAGAAGGAGAGTAAGAATGCCCCTGGAGTCCGCCGACGATACCATCTGGCAAGTCCACGACAAGCAGTGGATGGCGCAGAGAAAAGAAGAGTGGAAGAAGGTTAAATATGCCCTGAATATCATGACGGAAGGGAATGATCCGCGGGAATTCAAGAAGAAGTACCATCGCTATCATCAGAACCTGTTCTTCTATGGACAGAAAGTGATGGATGGTGAAACCTTGCATATGGATAGGAGTCGGGGTTATGTGCCTGCTAGAGATGACCCCTATATTGATGAGGCGCGGTTCGTAGGCGGGAGACCTTTTTTTAGGGTTTTGCCTTTTTTTGAAATCTGGTATCACCCGAGGCCGGGGTTATTAGACTTAGATGTTTTGAGGGCTAGTTGGCTTGAGTATTGCTCATTACCGGGAATGTGGAGTCAAGCCCAAAAATTATTGTTCGTTACAGGAAAAAATGGGAAGTCATTTGATTCTACATACGGAGCTATGGGAGGAAGGGAAAGGTTGATTGTTGAGCTTTGTTGTCCGGGGCTGGATTTCAATAAGCCATTTTTTTTCCCTGGCTTGGAAGATAAAATAAATCCGAAGTTTCTGAAGCAGGAAAAAGATTATTTGCAGCCTTGTCCGAGACCAAAGGAATTGGTGAAACGGTGCTTGCATGATACCAGGAGGGAGCTAAGTACGGGCGAGGGCTACTTCCCATATTATCCATATACACCAGGCCAGTATCTTTGGAATCATCTTTCTTATGCGGTGGAGAATTACCCTGAAGAGGCTATGGGGAATATTCCATTGGGCTCTGCTAGGAGTACTGGCCACCGAGGCGCTCTCCTAATCCTTTGGGAATTATTAAATTTCGATAAGCGTACAGACTATACTCGCAATAGAAAAAGCACCATTGAAATGGTGCAGAGGCTGGTTGGCCAATATGAACGGAACGAGTTTTCACCGGCCTTGATGAGGCTGTGGGAAGAAGCAAAGGGTATTGATGTTGCAAATAGAAATGAGCTCTGGTTGTAAAGATGATGAGGGGGCAAAGGATTGTCCAATCATTGTCTGTGCCAACGGGTCTAGGTAAGCAAGCCCCTTTGGTGAGTGAGAGTGTATTCAGGGAGTGGCCGTAACGGTACAAAATCCAAGGGGATCAAGTTAACTGATAAAGAAAAAATATTTTACAGTAAAGTTATTAAATTTGATGATGAATTTTTGAAAGTATAATTGTTTGATTAATAATTTATCATGATGTAAAGAAAGATAATGCCCTTGGGGGTCGCCGACGAAAGTATCGGCAAAGGGTGTCAGTGATTTTGAAATAAGGATATAGAAATGGAAGTCAATGTTGAAATCAGTGTGCATTGTAAGAGTAAGGATCAGTTTAATTTTTGCAGGATGATGTTGAGTGATGATCCCGAGAAGCCGATTTTTGAAGAAGATGTCTTGGAAGGGCAGCAAGAATGGTTTGCGGTGCTGGACGAGATTGAACTGCCGGATTCCTGCAAAGGTGTAGGGTGGAAAGCCCTTCACCTGACTTATCTTTTTGGAGGCTATACGTGGGATGATGAAATTGAAGCGTTGCTCAAGCAATTCGCTTCCCTGAGGGTAAACCGTGTTGCAGCGGCATCTACCTCGGAAATTGGTGATGGTGAACTATGGTTGTTTGAAGAGGGGAGGGTGAATCGTTATGAGCAATGGAAGGGTGACGCCGTAACCAAATTACTACGAGGAAAGAAAAGTCTGGCTCAGAAGCTGGATTCGTTGCTTGGTGACGATTAGAGAAGAGGGGGCCTGAAAATTCGGGTAACAGAACCTGTCACCCTACTTTTATCGAGCCAGCCATAGGTTCTGCTGTCAAAGCTGTGATCGGGGTTATCGCCGAGCACAAAAAGCCGCTCTGGCAGTGTGTTTGTGTCGATATCCGAAACCCTTTTTACCGTAATCTGGCCATTCAATGGTGACTGAAAAGTCACGATATCGCCGGTTTCAGGCGCAACCTCGTGATATGCCCAGGTATCGACCATAATCAGGTCTCCCGGTCGTAAAGTGGGCAACATGGATGCGGAGGGGATGTAATACACATTTACCCCGAGCCAGCTTGCCTTGCTGACAAACAACCCCAGTGAAAGCGCCAGACTTACCAAGGAGAACCCGCTAGCGGCAACGAGTCGCCACCATTGACTGCCGGTAACTGATGGCAGGCAGGCAGCAGTCACGGATGAACTGACATGAACGGTGACTAGAAAAATGGCGAGACCTTCCAGCCCATAAGGCGAGACGATCAGGCGGGAAAGACAAAACAGGATAACGCCGCCCAGCGCCATCGCCTGAAACCCCAGACCCAGACGCCAGTGCCCCTTGACTGCATGCCCCAGACCGGGGATAGCCAGCCCGGCCACTGCGGAGATTAAGTTGTTTAAAAAAAGTTGTGGCATGAAGCGGTCCAGCCGATGCGCATGTGAGCATCATACCGGAGTCCGACTGCGTATGTTGAAAGCGGCCTGACCGGGCGGCTCGCCAAAGTCAGCGATGGGCAGCTGGTACCGGTCACCGCCGGGCAGGCCCTGGACAGCAACATCACCCTGGAAGCTGGAAACCAGGAGGCCGTGGCAGAATTTCTGTATCTATGTAACCAACTTCTTTCTATCGCTGAATCTGCCGCCGTGCCCGGCGGGCCTCTTTATGTCCACATCAGTCCACCTGCATCCGCCAAAATCTTCTCTCTAAGTGTAGGTTTTTGTGTGACAAATAAAGAGGGGTATTCCCTGGTGCTTTAAAATAAAGCTAAACACACCTGTGCATCATCGGCGTATGTTGGCTCAAGTCCGCGCTCACGCTTCCTCCGGGGGTTTTTGTTGCGTCAATGGGTCGAGATTAAAGGGGGCATGATATAGGGATTACCAGCAGGAATCATCGGCCGGTGAGGTGCCCGATTTTACGGACTGAGCACGTGGGGGCGAGGTGGCTCTTGCTGACTCGGCGCAAGCGTTAAAACCACAAAGCGGTTTGAGGGATAGAGGTTGGACGTCACCAGAGTGTCATTTTGTTGTACTAACGTACCTGATTTGAGCGTTAGGTGAGATGGATCATGACGATTTCGCGCAGACAAATGATGCAGCTGCTGTTTCTGGGTGGTGGCGCGGCGGCGCTTGCCGCCTGTGGTGGCGGCTCCGGGTCTTCACTGGTCGGCGGGGGGCCTGACACGCCGAATGATCCGGACCTTGGTGAGCCGGATCCCGGGCAGCCACCGGAGCCGCCTACGGTAGCTCGGGAGTTACCTCTTAAGGCTGGCCCGTTGGCAAACATTGGAGAGCTGGTGGATTCCGGGGTGGATGGCATTCTCATTCCCGCTGGATTTTCCTTGCGACTGGTGGCCACTGCTGGTCGCCAACCGGTATCCAGCGCGTTCGGTTACTTATGGCATCCGCTCCCTGATGGAGGCGCAGTCTTCCCGGTAGGGGATGGTGGCTGGGTTTACGTGTCCAACAGTGAATTTCTGCCGGGTGGGGTGGGGGCACTACGGTTCGGCGCTGACGGGGAAATGCTCGATGCCTATCCGATCCTGCGGAATACCCGGATTAACTGTGCCGGCGGAGCCACCCCCTGGGGAACCTGGTTGTCCTGTGAAGAAGTGGACGACGGTCAGGTATATGAATGTGATCCCCTCGGTTCACCACGCCAGGCGCAGTCTCATCCCGCCATGGGCTTGTTCAAGCATGAGGCGGCTGCAGTGGACATGGCGACCTCCACGGTCTTCATGACCGAGGATGAAGGAGACGGGCGCCTCTATCGGTTCGTTTCTGCTGGCAGAGTCAGTGCCGTTAATGGCGGCGAGGGGTTGGACCTGGATAACGGTCAACTGCAAGTTCTGGAAGTCAGCGGCTTCGAGAATGGTGCTTATATGGAAGACCTGGAAGCGGCACGGGAAATCCACCGGGTGCGCTGGGTAAACGTTCAGTCCCCGGAGCAGCCTCAGAAACGGGTCCGTGAAGGCATTCTGAACAGCACTGGTGTGGGGGCCCCGGGAACGCGCTTCAAGGGCGGAGAAGGTATCTGGATTCAGTTCTGGCCAGAGGGCGCGCAAGAAACCGTATCCGGTTACGCGCACCCGCTGCGCGCCGTGGTGTTCTTTGCCTGTAAGGGTGACAACCGGGTCTACGCGCTGGACGTGGACAATGATCTGATTGAGGTGGTCTTCGATAACGCCCAGCTTGAAGCCACCGGTGAAGCCGGGTTTGACGATGTGGACAACCTGGTGATCAGCCCTGCCGGTGATGTGGTGGTTGCCGAGGACGGTGATGCCATGCGATTGATGGTAATGGTGCCGAATCAGCCGGCCAAAATTCTCCTGCAGGTGCCCGGAGGCGGTAGTGAGCTAACCGGGCCTGCCTTCACCCCGGATGGTTCACGTCTGTATTTCAGCTCCCAGCGGGCACCGTCCGGCCTGACCGGTCTTCTGCCTTTGGGGCGTACCTATGAGTTGACGGTGCCAGAGGCGTTTCTGTAGCTACCCGCACCATGCGGCCAGCGCCTGCATCTGCGACGCAAGGTCCAGTACCTGAAGTCAAAGCGAGTTGCTCGTTGGCAGGATGCAAAGCAGGAATATCGGGGGCGCGATTCGCTGCAATCCATATTTCTTTAGCGTTCTGCTTAATCCAAAAACTGTTGCAGCAGTTGGCTGAGCTTGAGTGATACGGCGCCTCAGAGACTGAGGCGCCGATTCTTTTTACTGCGCCAGATAGCCCTGGTTCTGGCCCTGGCTTAGATCAATGGAGCGCCCGTCACTCAGCATGAGTGTGGCCGGTCCGTCGCTGATGATGTCATATTCGAATCCCTGCTCCAGGCAAGTG
>Ga0208453_100197_pt1 | contig 11327 bp, 12 predicted proteins | sample Virmet3737_250_FD_185738 | JGI IMG/M metagenome (GOLD analysis project Ga0208453, IMG submission 185738) | Marine viral communities from the Southern Atlantic ocean transect to study dissolved organic matter and carbon cycling - metaG 3737_250... | ecosystem: Environmental > Aquatic > Marine >...
CGCCCGCAGCGAATCGCGCAAGTTATGGTGACCCCTCCATACCGGTATCGCGCGCATTGGTCGCGGGCGTGGCGGATTTCGTGACGCGCGATAGGGGAGCAAGCGAATGAGCGAGCGTGATGACGGGGCATGGTTTGCACCCAAACGCTTCGGCTATGGCGCAGGGCTGCCGATCGCTTGGCAGGGCTGGGCGTTGCTGGCCGGTTACATCGCGGTGATGCTCGCCCCCACCCCCCTCCTCGAATGGGATCCCATCCTCGGCACCGGCATCGCCGCAGTCGTCTGGATCGCCGCGACAGTGCTTTTCCTACTCGTCGCAAAGCGCAAGACACGCGGCGGCTGGCGCTGGCGCCACGGCGAACGCGATTGACAGGAACAGCGCGATGGCCGGAGTTATTCCGCCGTTAACCATTATGGGCTAGGCGTTGCCCATGGCTTCGCCTTTCGTCCCTCCTGCCTCGCGCCTGCCGCGGTGGCTTCTCGCCGCAATCGCCGCGGCGGCGGTGGGCGTGATCCCGCTGGCCGCGCTGCTGGCACAGGGGGAGGGCCGCGCCAGTTTCACCGTGGCCGAAACCGGCCGCGGCTACAGTTCGCTGCAGGCTGCAGTCGATGCGATCGGCGATAGCGAAGGCACGGTGGTGATTGCCGCAGGCAATTGGAACGAATGCGCCGTGCAACGTGACGGCGTGGTCCATTTCCGTGCCGAACAGCCGGGCATGGCGCTGCTGGGCGGCAAGGCGTGCGAAGGCAAGGCATCGCTGGTGCTGCGCGGACGCGGGGCCAGCGTCGAAGGCCTGGTGTTTGCCGATATCGCGGTTGCCGATGGCAATGGCGCGGGTATCCGTCTTGAAGAGGGGCCGCTGCGCGTTTCGCAAAGCTGGTTCCGTGACAGCCAGCAGGGCATTCTGACCACCAATGGTGTGGACAGCGAGCTGGTGGTCGACAAATCGACCTTCACCCGGCTGGGAACCTGCGAAAATTCGGGCGGCTGCGCCCATTCGATCTATGCCGGCGATTACGGCCGCGTCACGGTGACGCGTAGCCGGTTCGAACAGGGCACCGGCGGCCATTACCTCAAGTCGCGCGCGGCGCGCAACGTGATCGAGGGCAACAGTTTCGACGATGCCAACGGCCACGGCACCAATTACCTGATCGACCTGCCCAATGGCGGGACCGGTGCGATCCGCGGAAACTGGTTCGTCCAAGGGCGCGACAAGGAAAACTGGTCGACGATGATCGCCATCGGCGCCGAAGGCGCGCGCTACACGTCCGACGGGCTGGTCATTGCCGACAACGATGCGCGGATGGTCCCGGGGCTGTCGCGCAGCCCGGCCTTCATTGCCGACTGGACCAATGACGCGCTGGTGATCGAGAACAACAGGCTCGGCAGCAACGTCAGGCGCTTCGAGCGGCGCTGAACGCCGGGGCGAAGGTCACCGCGCCGCGCGGTGCGTCGCCTCCAAGCACCAGCCGCTGGAAATAGCGGGGCTCCGCCCCGTCATAGCGCAGCGCGGGATCGCATTCGAAACCGAAGCGCGCGTAATAGGCCGGGTCGCCGACCAGCACGATCCCGCGCCCACCGCTTTCCCGCAGATCGGCAATGCCGCGCTTGATCAGCGCCGAACCAATGCCCTGCCGCTGCAATTCGGGCCAGACGCTGACCGGGCCGAGCCCGAACCACCCCTCGCTGCCATCGGAGATGGTGACCGGCGAAAACGCAACATGGCCGACGATCCGCGTCGCATCCTCGGCCACCAGCGACAGCGCCAGATCGCCTTCGGCGCGCAGCCGGTCGACCAGCTGCTGCTCGTCGCCGTCGGCATGGGGCATGTCCCGAAACGCCGCCTCGGTCAGCGCGAAGATCGCCGGTGCATCGCCGCCGCGTTCGGGCCGGATCGCGATCGCGGTCACAGCAAATGTCCCGACCGGTCGCGCTTGGTCGCAAGGTAATGGGCGTTGTGCGGGTTGTCGGGCAGCGCATGCGGCACGCGTTCGGCAATCGATACGCCCACCGCGGCGAGCGCCGCGACCTTGGCCGGATTGTTCGTCATCAGCCGGATCTCCCCGACATTGAGCAGCTCCAGCATCCGCGCCGCAGTGGGAAAATCGCGCGCTTCGTCGGGCAGGCCCAGCCGCGTGTTCGCGTCGACCGTGTCGAAGCCCTGATCCTGCAGGCGGTAGGCGCGCAGCTTGTTGATGATGCCGATCCCGCGGCCTTCCTGCCGCATGTACAGGAGTATGCCCCAGCCGCCCTTGTCCGCTTCCTGCGCCATCGCCTGCAGCGCGGCGGCGAGCTGCGGGCCGCAGTCGCATTTGAGGCTGCCGAGGATATCGCCCGTGAGGCATTCGGAGTGCAGCCGGACCAGCGGAATACGGTCGGCCGATTGCTCGCCGATGATCAGCGCGACATGCTCGCGCGTGTCGTCGGGGCTGCGGAAGGCGACGATCCGCGCATCGGCGGCGGCGGCCACGGGCAGCCGCGCGCGCGAGGCGATCTGCAGCCGCGCGGCATCGGTAAAGGCGCCCACATCGGCAGCATTCAGCGCAACCGCTTCGCCGGCATTCTCCGGATCGACCAGAAAGGCGGGCAGCACGCCGGCGAGGCGGGCGAGTTCGAGCGCGGCGCGCGCCTGCTCCTCCCATTCGAGCGCCAGCGCCTTGAACGGCCCCTTGAGCGGGTTGGCCATGTCGAGCGCCGGATCGGCGACCGCCAGCGCGGCCGGCAGGTCGAACGGGTCGGCGCCGCGCATCAGCACCGGCTGGCGCGGCGCGGCGGCTTCGATCTGGTTGGCCAGCTTGAGCGTCGCCGCGCGCGTGGCGGAGATCAGCATGGCCGATCCCGCCAGCTCGCCGAAAGCGGTTTCGACCGGTTGCAGCAGCGGTGCCCCTTCGATGGCGAGCGGCCAGCCGTGGCGCAGCGCGTCCACCGCCTGCGCCGCACGCCGTGAAGGGGAGGCCGTGCTCAGAGCGTGAACTCCGTCACCAGCGGCACATGGTCCGACGGTTTCTCCCAGTCGCGCGCATATTCGTGGATCGAATGGCCGGTGGCCTGCCGCGCGAGTTCGGGGCTGGCCCACATGTGGTCGAGCCGGCGGCCGCGGTCGTTCACCTTCCAGTCCTTCGACCGGTAGCTCCACCAGCTGTAATAGCGTTCGGGCGCCTTGACGTGTTCGCGCCCGATATCGCTCCAGCCGTGCGCGTCCATGAAGCGCTGCAGGCTCTCGACCTCGATCGGCGTGTGGCTGACCACCTTGAGCAATTGCTTGTGGTTCCACACGTCGCTTTCGAGCGGGGCGATGTTGAAATCGCCGACGATCAGCGTCGGGCGGTCGACCGCATCGGCCCAGCGGGTCATCCGGTCGAGGAAATCGAGCTTCTGGCCGAACTTGGCGTTTTTCTCGCGGTCGGGCTCGTCGCCGCCCGCCGGGACATAGACATTCTCGACGATCATCCCGTCATGCTCGGTCAGCTCGACCCCGACATGGCGCGCCTCTCCATTGTCCTGCCAGTCGTGGCGGCTGAATTCCTTGAGCGGCGTTTTCGCCACCGTCGCAACGCCGTGATAGCCCTTCTGCCCATGCACGGCGAAATGCTCGTATCCCAGCGCGCGGAACGCCTCGTAGGGGAACTGGTGCTCCTGGCACTTGATCTCCTGCAGGCACAGCACATCGGGCGCCTGCTCTTCGATGAAGCGCTCGACGATGGGCATGCGCAGGCGGACGGAATTGATGTTCCAGGTAGCGATAGAAACCATGGCCAGCGACTTAGGACGCGCGCCGGGAAAACTCCACCTTTCCCTTTTCGCACCGAGCCGATAGCGCGGGGGCGATTGCCAGGAGAGCTACATGATCCGGACCCCTTCCCTCGCCGCGCTGGCGGCATCCGCCGCGCTGTTGCTGGGTGGCTGCACCACCACCAACAATTACAACTATCCCGACAAGGCGCGCGCCGCGTCGGCTGCCAGCGAGACACAGGCCGCGGGCAAGGCGAAGAACGTCATCCTGTTCATCGGCGACGGCATGGGCATTTCCACCGTCACCGCCGCGCGCATCTATGCGGGCCAGAAGCAGGGGCAAAGCGGCGAGGAATACGTCCTGCCGTTCGAGACCTTCGACAATGTCGCGCTGGTCAAGACCTACAACACAGACGCGCAGGTCGCCGACAGCGCGGGCACGGCCAGCGCCATGCATACGGGTGTGAAAACCCGGATCGGCGTGCTCGGCTACGGGCCGGGCGTGACCACGGGCGACTGCGCTTCGGGCAGCGGGCACGAACTGGGCCTGCTGGGCGAAGAGGTGAAGCAGCGCGGACTGGCGCTGGGCATCGTCAGCACCGCGCGGCTCACGCATGCGACCCCCGCCTCGGTCTATGCGCGCAGCGTGTCGCGCGACTGGGAAGGCGATACCGCCATTCCCGAAGACCAGCGCGGACGCGGCTGCAGCGACATTGCGCAGCAATTGGTCGCCGCGCCGTTCGATGTCGCGCTGGGCGGCGGCAGCGTGGCATTTTATGGCAAGCAGAACGGCGGACTGCGGCTCGATGACGGCGCCGACCTGCCCGGCGACTGGCAGGCCGCCACCGGGGGCCATTTCGTTACCACCGCCGCCGATCTGGCCGCAGCTCCTGCCGATGCGCCGCTGCTCGGGCTCTTTTCGCCCAGCCACATGACCTACATGGTCGATCGCGACGCCGAGAGCAGCGAACCCACGCTGACCGACATGACCGCCGCGGCCGTTGCCCGGCTGGCAGGCGACCCGGACGGCTTCTACCTGATGGTCGAAAGCGGGCGGATCGATCACGGCCACCACGCGGGGCAGGCGGGCTACGCGCTGGAGGAAGCGGTCGAGTTCGCGCGCGCGATCCAGTGGGCGATCGACAACACCGACCCGGCCGAAACGCTGATCATGGTCACGGCCGATCACAGCCATGTGTTCACCATCGCGGGCTATCCGCGGCGCGGCAACGATATCCTCGGCCTCGTCGTCCCGCCCGCCGGCGGGGGCGGGGACGACGCCGATCCGATGCTGGCCGCCGATGGCCAGCCCTACACCACGCTTGGCTATGCCAATGGTCCGGGGGCTGTGAAGCACGATGCGGGCGCCGGCCGACCGACCCCCGAAACCGGGGTGATGGCGCATCAGCAGGCGCTGGTCCCCCTGGGCTCGGAAACGCATGCGGGCGAGGATGTCGCGCTCTACGCCAATGGCCCGGGCGCGGGCAGCGTGCGCGGCGTGATGGAACAGAACCTGATCTACGACGTGATCCGCAAGGCATACGGCTGGCCGGCGGACTGATCGGCGGCGCGGCCCGGACCTTGCGTCCGGGCCGCCACCCGCACGGCGCCAGGACACAAAAAACCCCCGCACCGGGGGCATTGGTGCGGGGGTTTCCTGTGAGCGTTCGTCACGCTTGGTACGAGATGAACCTGATCGAAGGGGTCAACAGGGGGGAAACCCGCTTCGTGTCGTCTCGTGATGGTTAAATTAGGCCGGGGCCGATTGCTGTTCTATGAACGCGCCGTCGCGGGATATCGCACACCGCGCACCGTTCGCCGCGAAGCCGTTTATCCCGGGCGACGGGATGAACGGCGCGGATCACGGAAGGTGAACGCGCTGTCCGCCACCGCGACGCCATAGCGCTGGTTGGCGAGCTGCACCGTGGTCCGGTGGTTCTGCGAATCGAGCGAGACCCAATGCGTCAGCCGCAGCCCGCCGGGCGCGGCGCGGTCCCGTGCGAAAATCAGCGTGATCACGCCGAATTCGGGCCGCTTGGTGTCGCGCACCTCGACGCTGACCACATCGGGATGGCTGGTCGGGACCAGCTTGCCATACCGTTTCACGTCGCGGCTGGGGTCGAGCAACGCCCCCAGCGGCGAATTGCTGATCGGCCAGCGCTGCACCTGATTGACCTCGTAATCGACCATGTACATCGACTTGCCGTTCGACACGACGAGCATGGGGACGCCCTTTTCGTATTCGAAGCGGATCTTGCCGGGACGCTTGAGCGTCATCACGCCGCGGACCGTCTGGCCGCTGCGGTCGGTCTGGACGAAATCGGCCTTCATGGTGGAAATCCCGCGCAGCGCGGTCACCGCGCGATCGAGATCGCCTTCAGCCGCCACTGCGGGCGCAGGCGTAAGCACGGCCGATACGGGAAGCGCCGCAGCCAGCGAAAGAGCCAGCGCGGCGCGGATCGTTTTGTTCGATTTCGAAGACAAGGTGCTCATGCTCCTGCTGATAGACACGGAGCGTTGAACCATCACTGAACCAACTGCGTTCCCGCGGTTCAGCAAGGCGCGCCTTACTTGATCTTCGCTTCCTTGAATTCGACGTGCTTGCGGGCAACCGGATCGTACTTGCGGAAGGTGAACTTTTCCGTGTGGTTGCGCGGGTTCTTCTTGGTTACGTAATAGAAGCCCGTATCGGCAGTCGAGACGAGCTTGATCTTGACGGTTGCGGGCTTCGCCATGGCGTGTTCCTAAAGATCTGAAAGGGGCCGGTCGGGCCCGAAAAAACAAGGGCGGCGCGCACAGCACCGCCGTTCCGGCGCGGCCATTGGGCGATTCACGCGCGAAAGTCAAGCATCCGGCGGCGGCAAATTGCGCTGCCGGTCGACCCCCCGGCGGCGCTGCGCCGGCGGGCGGGCCTTTGCATTATCCTACCAGTCCACCTTGCCGCGCTTGGCTTTGACATCGCCGCGGACCTTCTTCGCCTTCAGCCGCTTGACCTTGCCCACGCGGTTGACCCGGCTCTTCTTGCGCTTGCGCGGCGGGTTCAGCGCCTCGTGGAGCAGCGCCACCAGCCGTTCGCGCGCGGCCTCGCGGTTCTGCTCCTGCGTGCGGTATTCGTTGGCGGTAAAGACGATCTCGCCATTCTTGGTCAGCTTGCTTCCCGCGATGTCCTTCAGCCGTTCGAAAGCCTCGGGCGGCAGGCCGATCTGGAAGACGTCCACCCGCAGCTGGACCGAGGTTGCGACCTTGTTGACGTTCTGCCCACCGGGGCCGGAGGAAGCGATGAACTTCTCTTCGGCGATTTCGAGTGCCCGGTCGGCAATCTTACCCATCGGCAAAGCCGAGCGCGGCGAAATCGCGCGGCAGCGAGGCGGCGGCATCGATCGGCGGCTTGCCCGTGCGCGGCACGGTCAGCGCCGCGGCATGCAGCATGGTGCGCGGCGCGCCCTTGCCATTGCCATAGACCGGGTCGCCCAGCAGCGGCAGGTTCAGCCCCGCCTGGCAATGCACGCGGATCTGGTGCGTTCGCCCGGTTTCGGGGCGGAATTCCACCAGCGTGTGTCCACCGTGCTCGGCCAGCACCCGCCAGTGGGTGATCGAGGGCTTGCCCTTTTTCGCGGCGATCATCCGCCAGCCCTTTTCCGCGCTGCTGATCTTGGACAGCGACAGTTCGATCGTGCCTTCGCTATCGGCCGGCACGCCCGACAGTACCCCGAGATAGCGCTTTTCGACCAGGCGTTCCTCGAACGCCTTGGCAAAGCGCTTGAGCGCCTTGGCGTTGCGCGCCAGCAGCAGGCACCCGCTGGTATCGGTATCGATCCGGTGCACGGGCATGGGCGCGCGCTGGAAACCTAGCTTCAATTCCTCGAAATGGTCCTCGAGCGAGGCCCCGCCGCGGCGGGGGCGTTCGATCGGCAGCCCGGAAGGCTTGTTGATGACCAGCGCTTCGCCGTCTTCGAACAGGATGGGGATATGGGACATAGAGCTTTCCGTTCGCCCCGAGCGTGTCGAAGGGCCGTAGGGGGAGGGATGCGCCGTCCTTGGAGAAAAACCCGCCGCGCGACAAGCGGCAGGCGTGCGGGCGTCATTCCCCGACCAGCCGCGCATCCATCATCAGCCGCAGCGCATTGCCGAGCATGAAGCCGCCCGCGAGGTCCTCGATTCGCAATTCCGCTTCGCGCGCGCGGCCTTCCTCGATCAATGTCCGGCGGAAGACACCGGGCAGCAGGCCCAGCCGGGCGGGCGGGGTCAGCAGCACTCCGTCGGGGCTGGGGACGAAGATGTTGGTCACGCTGCCTTCGGTGAGCAGGCCGTCCTCGCGCACGAACAGCGCCTCGTCGGCGTCATGTGCCTGCGCCACGCGGCGCGCTTCGTCGTAGAACCCGCGGTCGCTGGACTTGTGGCGCAGCCGCCAGTCGCCGGGATCGACGGGCAGCGGCAGGATTATGCAGCGGGCCGGGTCGCCCCAGGGCGCGGGCATGTCCTGCGCCTCGAGCGCGATCGCACCCGAACGCGCAGCAAGCAGGCGCACGCGGCTTGGCTTCTCCAGCACGAAACACAGCGCGTGCAGCTGGTTGCGGGCATCGTGCCGGTCGAAGGAGAAGCCCAGTTCTCCAGCGCTCGCCTTCAGCCGTTCGAGATGGGTCTCGAGCATGGCGATCCCGGTTTCGGGGACGAAGCGCATGGTTTCGATCAGGTCGAATTGCGCGGCTTGGTGCGCGGGCGAGGACGTGCGCGCGAAAGCGCCCTTGAGCAGCGCTTCGCGCCATTCGGTGCGCGGCTCGCTGTCGGCGACGATCGCCCCGCCGACACCCAGCACGGCCTTGCCGCGGGCGTTTTCTATCTCGGTCAGCCGCAGCGTCCGGATCGCGACGTTGAAGGCGGCGTCGCCCCCCGCGCCGATCCGCCCGATCGCGCCGCAATAGGGCCCGCGCGGGTCGCGTTCGGCGGCGTCGATCAGTTCCATCGCGCGGATCTTGGGGGCGCCGGTAATCGATCCGCAGGGGAACAACGCGCGCACGAGGTCGGCTGCGCCGCATTCCGGCTTGAGCCGCGCGCGCACCACGCTGACCATCTGGTGCACTGTCGGGTAGCTCTCGACCGCGAACGGATTGTCGACGCGCACGCTGCCCGCTTCCGCGACGCGCGACAGGTCGTTGCGCATCAGGTCGACGATCATCAGGTTTTCGGCCTTGTCCTTGACCGATGCGGCCAGCTCGCCCGCCAGCGCGTCGTCCGCGGCGCTATCTCCGCCGCGGGGGCGCGTGCCCTTCATCGGCTTGGCCTTGGCCTCGCCGTCCTTGAGCGACACGAACAGTTCGGGGCTGAGGCTGAGCAGCCAGTGCGCGCCGTCGAAGACGACGCCGCCGTAACCGGCCTGCGCCGCAGGCCTGAGCGCGGCATAGAGGCCCAGCGGATCGCCCGAGAAGCCGCCCGCCAGCGGGAAAGTCAGATTGGCCTGGTAGATATCGCCCGCGCGGATCGCCTCCTGCAACTGCGCGAAGGCCTGCGCATAGCCGCCGGGCGAAAGCTGCGGTTCCAGCGGGCCGACGCTGCCGCCACCCGGTGCGCGCGCCGCCAGCCAGTGCGGCATTTCGTCAGCGGGGATCCGGACCGGTTCGCCGAACAGGCCCAGCCACACCAGCGGACCCGCACCGCCGCTGCGCACCGCCGCGCGGTCGGCCAACCGGTCTTCGAGCGCGAGCCCGGCCTCATAGGCGATATAGCCCGCCAGCTCGCCGCCTTCGCGGCGCGCGTCATCGGCATCGGCAAGCGCCCGGGCGACCTGTTCGGGACGGTGGGCGACGAAGACCCGGCGCGGGTTTTCGAACAGCAAGGCATCGGCTGCGCCCGTTTCACGCGCATCGTCGAGCAGGACAAAGGGCTGCCGTTCCGCCATCGGTGCCAGCCTTTACCGCAAGCGCAGCCCCTGTCGAGGGATTGCTTGACCGCACCCACAAGGCTGCGTCAGATGGCAGGCATCGGCGGGCCTGCGGAATGGGGATTGAGTGCATGAGCGAGATTTTTCTGGGGCTGGGCGCGAATGGCCAGCGCCAGCACCTGCGGCTCGACCAGGCCAATCGGCACGGGTTGATCGCGGGCGCCACCGGGACCGGGAAAACGGTTACTTTGCAAGGCCTTGCCGAAAGCTTTTCGGCGCAGGGGGTGCCGGTGTTCGTCGCCGATGTGAAGGGTGACCTCGCCGGGGTCTCGCTGGCGGGATCGCCGCAATTCAAGCATGCCGACAAGCTCGAGGCGCGCGCACAGGAACTGGGCATGGACGATTACGCCTATGCCGACAACGCCGCGGTGTTCTGGGACCTGTACGGCGAACAGGGCTTCCCGATCCGCACCACCATCTCGGAAATGGGGCCGATGCTGCTCGCACGGCTGCTCGACCTGAACGAGACGCAGGAAGGCGTGCTCAACATCGTCTTCCGCTATGCCGACGACAACGGGTTGCTGCTGCTCGACCTGGGCGATCTGCAATCGATGCTGGCCTATGCCTACGACAATGCGAAAGACCTGTCGGGCAAATACGGCAATGTGGCCAAACAGAGCGTCGGCGCGATCCAGCGCCAGCTGCTCAGCTTCGAGAGCCAGGGCGCCGACAGGTTCTTCGGCGAGCCTGCGCTGGAAATCGACGATTTTCTCGCATGCGATGCGCAGGGTCGCGGCGTCATCAACGTGCTCGCCGCGAGCAAGCTGATGCGCGCGCCCAAGCTCTATGCCACCTTCCTGCTGTGGCTGCTCGCCGAACTGTTCGAGAGCCTCCCTGAAGTGGGCGACCCGGACAAGCCGAAGCTGGTGTTCTTCTTCGATGAAGCGCACCTTCTCTTCGATGATGCGCCCGAAGCCCTCGAAGACAAGGTCGAACAGGTCGTCCGCCTGATCCGCTCGAAAGGCGTCGGAGTCTATTTCGTCACGCAGAACCCGGTGGACATTCCCGAGAAGATCGCCGGCCAGCTGGGCAACCGCGTCCAGCATGCGCTGCGCGCCTTCACCCCGCGCGACCAGCGGGCGATCAAGGCGGCAGCGGAGACCTTCCGCATCAATCCCGAACTCGATGTCGAGCAGGCGATCACCGAGCTCAAGGTGGGCGAGGCGCTGGTCTCGACGCTCGACGGGGACGGCGCGCCCACCGTGGTCCAGCGGACGCTGATCAAGCCTCCGCAATCGCGGCTTGGCCCGGTGACCGAGAAGGAACGCGCGATCGTCAATTCGGTGAGCGCGGTCGATGGCAAATACGACGTCGCGGTCGATCGTGAAAGCGCCGAGGAAGTGCTTGCTGCCAAGGCCGCCGACGCCGCCGCCACTGCCGAGGAAGTCGCCGAGAAGGGCGAGAAGGAAGTGCGCAAGCGCAGCCGCAAGACCACTTCGCTATGGGAGCGTGCAGGCAAGGCCGCGGCAGGGGCCGCCGCCAGTAGCGCGGCCTCGATCATCGCGGCCAAGGTGATGGGCCGGACCAGCCGTGCCAATCCGGTGCGCACTGCGGCAACCTCTGCGGCGGGGACGATCGCCACCGAATTCGGCGGCAGCATCGCGGGCCGTTTCGTCCGCAATCTAGTCGGCGGCCTGATGCGCTAGAGCGGTAGGC
>Ga0208453_100202_pt1 | contig 11275 bp, 10 predicted proteins | sample Virmet3737_250_FD_185738 | JGI IMG/M metagenome (GOLD analysis project Ga0208453, IMG submission 185738) | Marine viral communities from the Southern Atlantic ocean transect to study dissolved organic matter and carbon cycling - metaG 3737_250... | ecosystem: Environmental > Aquatic > Marine >...
ATCGGCATCGACCACGCCGACCAGTGTCAGCTCGGGGAAATGGAACCCCTTGGTTACCAATTGCGTGCCGACGATCACGTCCACCTCGCGCGCCTCGACTGCGGCGATGAATTCGGCGGCTCTGCCGGGCGAATTGAGCGTGTCCGAAGTGGCGACGAAGACACGCGCCTGCGGCAGGCGTTCGGCCACTTCGTCGGCAATGCGTTCGACCCCCGGGCCGCAGGCGACGAGGCAGTCGGGTTCGCCGCATTCGGTGCAGGTCTTGGGGGCAGGGGCCTCGTGCCCGCAATGGTGGCAGGCAAGCCGGCTGGTGAAACGGTGTTCGACCAGCCATGCGCTGCAATTGGGGCACTGGTAGCGAAAGCCGCAATTGCGGCACAGCGTCAGCGGCGCATAGCCGCGCCGGTTGAGGAACAGCAGCGATTGTTCGCCGCGTTCGAGCCGCGCCTCGATCCCGTCGACCAGCCGCTGAGCCAGCCACATGCCCTGCGGCGGCTTTTCCTCGGTCAGGTCGATCGTCTCGATCGTGGGCATCTGCGCCCCGCCGTACCGGCTCGGCAGGTCGATCTTCGCATAGATCCCGCTTTCGGCCATTTGCAGGCTCTCGAGCGCGGGGGTGGCGCTGGCGAGCACCACAGGTACCTGCTCGAAATGCCCGCGCATCACCGCGACGTCGCGCGCATTGTAGCGCACGCCCTCTTCCTGCTTGAAGCTGGTCTCGTGCGCTTCGTCGACCACGATCAGGCCAAGCTGGCGAAACGGCAGAAACAGCGCCGAGCGCGCGCCCACTACCACCTGCGCGCTGCCTTCGGATACGGCGCGATATGCCCGGCGGCGTTCGGTCGATTTCAGCGAGGAGTGCCACAGCACCGGCGGCGCGCCGAACCGCTCCTCGAAGCGGTGCAGGAAGTTTTCGGTCAGCGCGATTTCGGGCAGCAGGACCAGCACCTGCCGCCCCATCCGCAGCGCTTGCGCAACGGGTTCGAAATAGGTCTCGGTCTTGCCCGACCCGGTCACCCCGTCGAGCAGGAAGGGGGCAAATTCGGCCTTGCGCACCGCGTTGGAAAAGATGTCCGCCGCCTCGCGCTGCTGCGGGCTCAGCGCGATCTCGACGAAATCGGGCCGCGCGGGCGGATAGGGGCGGTCGCAATCGACCTCCACCGGTTCGAGTGCGCCGTGGTTGACCAGCCCGCGCAGCACGCCTTCGGATACCCCGGCGATCCCTGCCAGTTCGCGGATCGTCGCCTGCTCGCCTTCCAGCGCGCCCAATGCCGCCTCGCGCTGCGGCGTCATGCGCTCGGGCAGGCCACCGGTCAGGCGGTATTCGGTCATTGTCGCGGGACCCTTGAGCGCGCCGCCCGATGACAGCGCCATCCGCGCCACGCTGGCGAGCGAGGCGACGTAATAGTCCGCGGTCCATTCGATCAACCGTCTGAGCGCGGCGGAGAGCGGCGGCACGGGCAGCACGCCGCGCAGCGGGCGCAGCTTTTCGGCCGGAACCTCGGTTCCGGCAAGCCGTTCAGCTTCCCAGACAATTCCGATCACAGTGCGCGGGCCCAGCGGGCATTCGACCACGGCGCCGGGCCCGACCACCATGCCCTCGGGCACCTTGTAGTCGAGCGGGCCGAGAGCGGCATTGAGGACGAGGCAGCGCACGCGGTTCATGGCCCGGCCATATGGGCGGCCACAGGTGTGCGAAACAAGGGCAGGATACAATGAGGACCAGCGATATGACCGATATTCTCGTCAAACCCACCGGACGGCGCGGCTTCCTTGGCGGGGCCATGGCCGGGGGCGGCCTGCTGCTGCTGCCCGCCTGTTCGACGATACCCGGTTTCGGCATGGTCGATGCGGTCCAGCGGATCCTGTTCCTGTCGAGCGAGCGGGCGTTCGCGCGGATGCTCGAAGGCGGCGGTTTCTGGGACGAACAGGTCGCGCAGGTCGGCTTCGGCGAGCTGCTCGGCGCGCGCGGCGATGTGGTGTCGCGTATCCTCACCTCCGCCCTGTTCAAGAGCCGGCTCGAAAACGCGTTTGGCGATATCGCCTATGAAGGCGCGCAGCGCGCGGCACCGCTGGTGACCGATGCGGTGCGCACCATCGGCATCCAGAACGCGATCGACCTCGTGCGCGGCGGGCCCACTGCCGCGACCAGCTTTCTGCGCGATTCGATGGGCCGCAGCCTGGTCGAGGCGATGGTGCCCGAACTGGGCGACGCGCTGCGCGTGGCGCAGGACCCGCTGGTGGCGGAGCTGGTGCAGGGCCTCGCCGGGGTCGATCTGGCGGGCGCGGTTACGCGCTTCGCGGGCACTATCGACACCACCATCTGGCGCGAGATCGGGGCCGAGGAAGCGGCGATCCGCCGCAACCCGCAGGCCACGCGCGACCCGCTGATCATCGGCGTGTTCGGCGCGGGCGCGCAGTACTAGCCGCAGGCCATATCGGGCGCTAAGGCTCTGCGGGAATCGCAATTCCCCCGGAGCCTTCGCGCATGAAATTCTTCGTCGACACCGCCGATATCGCCGACATCAGGGAAATGGCCGACACCGGCCTGCTTGACGGCGTCACCACCAATCCGTCGCTGATCGCCAAATCGGGCCGCGACTTCATGGAAGTGACGAAGGAAATCTGCGATATCGTGGATGGCCCGGTCAGCGCCGAAGTCGTCGCGCTCGATCACGACACGATGATGAAAGAGGCCGAAACGCTGCGCAAGATCGCGGATAATGTCTGCATCAAGGTGCCGCTGACGATCGACGGGCTCAAGACCTGCAAGAAGCTGACCGGCGATGGCACGATGGTCAATGTGACGCTGTGCTTCTCCGCCAACCAGGCGCTGCTGGCGGCCAAGGCGGGCGCGACCTTCGTTTCGCCCTTCGTCGGGCGGCATGACGACAACGGCTTCGACGGGATGGCGCTGATCCGCGATATCCGCCTGATCTACGACAACTATCCCAATTTCTCGACTGAGATCCTCGTCGCCTCGATCCGCAATCCCGTGCATGTGCTCGAAAGCGCGCGCATCGGTGCCGATGTCGCGACCATGCCCGCGGCAGTGATCAAGGGCCTGTTCAAGCATGTCCTGACCGAAAAGGGTATCGAGGGCTTCCTCAAGGACTGGGACAAGACGGGCCAGTCGATCCCCACCGCATAAGTGAGCGAACAGACCCCTCTCGACCGCTTCAAGCAGGCGCTGACCGGCGCCAGCCGCGCGCTTGCGCATGAAGCGGAAGTCGAAGTCGCGTGGAGCGCGGATACGCCGACCCAGTCGGGCAAGAATTTCCGCGTGCCGCTGCCCGGGCGCAATCTCCCGCGCGAGCAGGCGATCGAAGCGCGCGGTTTTGCCGACAGTTTCGCGCTGCGGCTCCGGCATCACAGCGAAGCGCTGCATGGCAAGGGCGCGCCGCCCGAACCGATCGCGCGCGCCTGTTACGACGCGATCGAACAGGTCCGCTACGAAGCGATCGGCTCGACGCGCTATGCCGGCATTCGCGGCAATCTCGACGCGGCGGTCGAGATGCGTACCGCGTCCGATCCGATCGTGCGCGCCGAGGCGGCGGGCGATGTCCCGCTGCCCACCGCGCTGTCGCTGATGCTGCGCGAGGCGCTGACCGGCGAAGCGGTGCCCGAACGTGCACGCGCGGCGGTTGATCTAGTGCGCGAGGATATCCTTGCCAAGATCGGCACCGACATGGACGGGCTGGCCGATGTGCTCGACGACCAGCGCGCCTTCCAGAACCTGACGCTCGACATCCTGCGCGATCTCGACCTGACGCTGCCCGAAACCCCCGAACCGACCGATGCCGAGGATGGCGAGGACGAGGAGGGCGAGAACCCCGAGGACCAGGACGAAACCGACGAGGAAGACGAGGGCGGGGCCGAACCCGATGCCGCCGATGCCCGTTCGGAAGTCACCGACGGCGAGGCCGAGGGCGACGCCGACCAGGACGTCGAGGGCGAACAGGAAATGTCCGATGGCGATCCGTCGGACGATGGCGAGGAAGGCATGCAGCCCGTCCGCCCCAATCGCCCGTGGACCGACTTTCCTGAAGGCTTCGACTACAAGGCCTATACCCAGAAATTCGACGAGGAGATCGAAGCCGCCGAGCTGTGCGACAATGAAGAGCTCGACCGGCTGCGCACCTATCTCGACAGCCAGCTGGCGGGCCTGCAGGGCGTGGTCACGCGGCTGGCCAACCGGCTGCAGCGCCGCCTCATGGCGCAGCAGAACCGCAGCTGGGACTTCGACCAGGAAGAAGGCATGCTCGATGCCGCGCGCCTGACCCGCGTGGTGGTCAGCCCCGGCCATGCGCTCAGCTACAAGATCGAACGCGATACCGAGTTCAAGGACACGGTCGTCACGCTGCTGATCGACAATTCGGGCAGCATGCGCGGGCGGCCGATCTCGATCGCCGCGATCAGCGCCGATATCCTCGCGCGCACGCTCGAACGCTGCGGCGTGAAGACCGAAATCCTCGGTTTCACCACCCGCGCGTGGAAGGGCGGGCAGAGCCGCGAGATGTGGCTCTCCGACGGGCGCCCCGCGAACCCCGGACGCCTCAACGATCTGCGCCACATCCTCTACAAGAAGGCCGACGAGCCGTGGCGCCGCGCGCGCCGCAATCTCGGCCTGATGATGCGCGAGGGGTTGCTCAAGGAAAACATCGACGGCGAGGCGCTGATGTGGGCGCACGACCGCCTGCTGCGCCGCCCCGAGGACCGCCGCATCCTGATGGTCATTTCCGACGGCGCGCCGGTCGACGACAGCTCGCTGTCGGTCAACCCGGCGGGCTTCCTCGAAAGCCATTTGCGCAAGGTGATCGACTGGATTGAGAACCAGTCGCCCGTGCAACTCGCCGCGATCGGCATCGGCCACGACGTCACGCGCTATTACAAGCGTTCGGTGACGATCATGGATGTCGAGCAGCTCGGTGGAACGATCATCGAGCAATTGGCTGATTTGTTCGAGATCGAGAAATAGGCCGCGCCTGTGTGTGCGGGCGCGACGGGCCGAGGGGCGGGGCCAGAAGCCGCAAATTGGGCCGCCTGCTTGCAGGCGAGGAGGAGAGACAAGCTACAATGAACGTTACCGAAGCCGTCCAAACGCGCCGCTCCGTGCGTGCTTTCACCGATCAGCCGGTCGAGCGCGAAACGCTCGCCCGTATCCTCGAGAAGGCGCAGCGCAGCCCCTCGGGCGGCAACACGCAGCCATGGCACGGCATCGTCCTCACAGGCGAGCCGATGCAGGCGCTGTTCGACCGCATCGCGCAGGATTTGCCCAAGGGGCGCGCGGCGTTTGCACCCGAATACAATGTCTATCCGCCCGAACTCGACGGAGCCTACGAACAGCGCCGCCGCGGGGTGGGCGAGGACATGTACGGCGCGCTCGAAATCTCCCGCGAGGAGAAAGGCAAGCGGCTGATGTGGTTCGCCAACAATTTCCGCGCGTTCGGGGCGCCGGTGCTGATGCTGGTCCACACGCCCAAGTACATGGGCCCGCCGCAGTGGAGCGATATCGGCATGTGGCTGCAGACCGTGGGCCTGCTCGCGCGCGAGGAAGGGCTCGACACCTGCTTCCAGGAAGCCTGGGCGGTCTATGCGCCGCAGATCCGCGAAATGGTCGATATCCCCGAGGATCACACCTTCTTCTGCGGCGTCGCCATCGGCTACCGCGACGAGGAAGCCGCGGTGAACAATTTCGCCGTGAAGCGCGCCGGGATCGAGGAAAGCGTGCGCTGGGAAGGGTGGTAGCTACCTGCCCAGCAGTCATTGCGAGCCGCAAGGCGAAGCAATCCATCACCCGTCACTAGCGAAATACACCAGGTCGGAAGATGGATTGCCACGTCGCCTACGGCTCCTCGCATTGACTGCTTGTTGACCGCCCCCCGCCTCCGCGCCATTGCGCTTCGCATGACCCAAACGTCGCTCAAGCTGTTCAACTCGCTCACCCGCGAGCTGGAGGAATTCACCCCCGTCCACGAGGGCGAAGCGCGCGTCTATTCCTGCGGGCCGACGGTCTACAACTACCCCCATATCGGCAACATGCGCGCCTATGTCTTCGCCGACGTGCTCGGCCGCACGCTGAGCTGGAAGGGCTACGATCTCACCCACATCATCAACATCACCGATGTCGGCCATCTGACCGACGATGGCGATGCGGGCGAGGACAAGATGGAGAAGATGGCTGCCGCCAGGGCGCAGTCGATCTGGGACATCGCGAAGCACTATACCGAGGCCTTCTGGGCCGATGTGAAAGCGCTCAACATCCGCGAGCCGGCCAAGTGGTCGGTGGCGACCGATTACATCGACGAGATGATCGACTTCGCGAAGGGCATTGCCGACCAGCATTGCTACGAGCTCGACAGCGGGCTCTATTTCGATGTCTCGACCGTGGCCGATTACGGCCGCCTCGCGCGTGCGGTGACCGAGGAAGGCGAGGGCCGGATCGACACCGTCGCGGGCAAGCGCAACGCCGCCGATTTCGCGATCTGGCGCAAGACCCCGACGGGCGAAACGCGGCAGATGGAATGGGACAGCCCGTGGGGCAAGGGCGCCCCCGGCTGGCATCTCGAATGCTCGGTCATGGGCGAGAAGCTGCTCGGCTTTCCCTTCGACATCCACACCGGCGGGATCGACCACCGCGAGATCCACCATCCCAACGAGATCGCGCAGAACCAGGCCTTCTGCGGCTGCGGCGGATTGTCGGAAGCGACCCATTCGGGCGCGAAGATCTGGATGCACAACAACTTCCTCGTCGAGCGCAGCGGCAAGATGAGCAAGTCGTCGGGCGAATTCCTCCGGCTGCAATTGCTGATGGACAGGGGCTACCACCCGCTCGCCTACCGGATGATGTGCCTGCAGGCGCATTACCGCAGCGAGCTGGAGTTCTCGTGGGAGGGCCTCGGCGCCGCGCTGACGCGGTTGAAGCGGATCGTGATGGCGGTCGGACCACTGAAAGATGCCGCCTCGGGCACTCCCGACCATCCCAAGTTCGCCCCGATAGGCGAGAAATTCGCCGCCGCCATGGCAGACGATCTCAACACGCCGATTGCGCTGGTTGCGCTGGAGGAGGCGCTCGCGGTCAAGAAGGTCGATGCCGGAATCAAGCGCGCGGTCATCGCGGAAATGGACGCGGTGCTCGGGCTGGGCCTGTTCGACCTGTCCCGCGCCGACTTGCGGCTGCGGCCGGAGGGCGCGACCATCACCGAAGAGGAAATCGAGGCCGAACTGATCCGCCGCAAGCAGGCGCGCATGGCGAAGGATTTCGCCACTTCGGATGCGATCCGTGAAAGCCTTGGGGAAAAGGGTGTCGAGGTAATGGACGGCGACCCGCTGGGTTGGGATTGGAAGCTCTGACGATGGCCGACGCGCAGACCCTTCTCTGGCAACATCTCAAGGACGCGCCCCAGGGCCTTTCCTTCGTGCGCGATCACGATGCCGAAGGCTTCACCCTGCCGTTCTATTGCGCCGATGCGCATCTGGCGATCGAGGTCGATGATGATCCGTTCCGTCACAGGGAAGACGGGGCGCGCGAACGCTGGCAGGAACGCCACCGCGTCGACATCATGCAGGTTCCACCCAGCCATGTGCAGCGCAATGCCAGCGAAGTGGCCGAGGCGATCCTCGACATCGCCGCGCGGCGCAAGGAACGGTTTGCGAAATAATCCCTGAACGGCAATGGAGGTTTCGAGGGAGAAATCGATGACCAAAGCCGTCCTGTCCGCCATGATCCGCCCGCTGGTCGAACCGCGCCTGCCCGAATGGGTCGAGCCACTGTGGTTTGCCAGCAAGGAACAGGCGCTCGAATTCGCACCGCAGGCGGAAATCGGCTGGTTCGACCTCAACGAGAAGGAGCCGATGGTCGAGATCGCCACCGCTGCCACGCAGCTCAAGTGGATGAACTCGATCTATGCCGGGCTCGATTTCATGCCGCTCGACCTGCTCGCCGAACGCGGCGTGGTGGTCACCAATGGCGTCGGCATCAATGCGATCACCATCGCCGAATATGTCGTCATGCTGATGCTCGCGCATGCCAAGGGCTACCGCGAAGTGGTGCGCGCGCAGGACCGCCACGAATGGCTGCTCGACAGCCCGGGCAAGCGCGAACTGGCGGGCGAGCGCGTGCTGTTGCTGGGCATGGGCGCGATCGGGTCGCTCATCAAGACGCGGCTCGAAGCCTTCGACATGAACGTCGTGCCCGTGCGCCGCTCGGGCGCCGATGGCGCGCTCAAGCCTGGCGAATGGCGCGGGCGGCTGGGCGAATTCGACTGGGTGGTGCTGGCGGTCCCCTCGACCCCCGAAACACGCAATATGATCGGGGCGGTGGAACTGGCCGCGATGCGGCCCAACGGCGTCCTGGTGAACATCGCGCGCGGGGATGTGGTCGACCAGTCGGCACTGGTCGAAGCGCTTCGGGACAACAAGATCGAGGGCGCGCTGCTCGACGTCACCGACCCCGAACCGCTACCCGAGGATCATCCGCTGTGGGGCCTCGAGAATGCGCAGGTCACCATGCACCTGTCGGGCCGCGCGCAGACCAAGATGTTCCAGCGCAGCGCGGATCGTTTCATCGAAAACCTCGCCCGCTGGCACCGCGGCGAAGCGGTGCAGCCGCAGCTCGATCTCGATCTGGGCTATTGACGGAACGCACCGCCCGCCCGGGCGGTTGAAGGGTCAGACCCACCCCCGGTCCCTCCCGCCCGCGGGAGGGTGGAGATGCCGATGCCCACGCTGAAGGATACCTACCCGCTCTATCTCAACAACAAGGCCGCGCAGCCGAACACCGATCTGGCGGTAACCGACAAGTTCACCGGCGAGGTGGCTTTTCGCACCGCGCTCGCCAGCCCCGAGATCATCGACGAGGCGATTGCGGGGGCGGTAAGGGCGGCCGAACCGATGGCGCGGCTTGCCAGCTATGAACGCCAGGCGGTGCTGCAGCACTGCGTCGACCGCTTTACCGAGCGGTTCGACGAGCTTGCCTACGCGCTGTGCGTCGAAGCGGGCAAGCCGATCAACGACAGCGAGGGCGAGGTCACCCGGCTGATCGATACCTTCCGCATCGCGGCGGAAGAATCGGTGCGCATGGTTGGCGAGGTCATGCCGCTGGATATCTCCGCGCGCGCCAGGGGCTACCAGTCGATCTGGAAACGCTACCCGATCGGGCCGTGCAGCTTCATCTCGCCGTTCAACTTCCCGCTCAATCTTGCCGCGCACAAGGTCGCGCCCGCGATCGCGGTGGGCTGCCCCTTCGTGATGAAGCCCGCCAGCAAGACCCCGCTCGGCGCGATCATCATGGGCGAGGTGCTAGCCGAGACTGACCTGCCCGAAGGCGCGTTCTCGATCCTGCCCGCCAGCCGCGACGGGGCCGACCTGTTCACCGTCGACGAACGGCTCAAGTTGCTCAGCTTTACCGGTTCGCCCGCCGTCGGCTGGGATCTCAAGGCGCGCTGCGGCAAGAAGAAGGTCGTGCTCGAACTTGGCGGCAATGCCGCGGTGGTGGTCGATCACGATGCCGATCTCGACGATGCGCTCGACCGGATCGTCTTCGGCGCCTTCTACCAGAGCGGGCAAAGCTGTATCGGCGTCCAACGGATCATCGTGCACGAAGATGTCTACGACCGCTTCAGGGACATGCTGGTCGCGAAGACCAAGACGCTGGTGGCGGGCGATCCCAAGGACCGCGACACCTTCATCGGCCCGATGATTTCGGAGGGCGAGGCCAAGCGCCTCAAGGGCTGGATCGACGAGGCGGTCGCGGGCGGCGCGACGCTGCTGACGGGCGGCGGGCGCAAGGGCAATATGCTCGAAGCCACGCTGCTTGAAGACGTCCACAAGGATGCCACGGCGCTTAACGAGGAAGCCTTCGGCCCGCTCGCCATCCTGCAGAAGTTCGCGAATTTCGACGAGGCGCTGGCCGAAGTGAACCGCTCGACGTTCGGCTTGCAGGCGGGCATTTTCACGCGCGATTTGTTCAAGATGTTCGACGCCTGGGACCGGCTGGAGGTCGGCGGCGTGGTGATCAACGACGTCCCCAGCTACCGCGTCGACAACATGCCCTATGGCGGCGTGAAGGACAGCGGTTTGGGCCGCGAAGGCATCAAGTTCGCGATGGAGGACATGACCGAGATCCGGAACCTGGTGATCCGGCGCGGGTGATCGGGGGGCGGAGGGCCGATGAGCGCCTTGGCTGCTTGAAAGCGGTTATTCCGCTACCGACCCGATTGCGGACGGTTTATTTCCTATCAGGTGGCCCGCAGAATGAAGTTGATCTCTCCGTCAGCCAGAGTGGAAATCTCGTAAGACCACGAGTTTGCATCCATGAACGAACAGGTCACAGTTGGGCAGTGGGTACCCAACCGCTCTTCGATTTCTTCTAGAAAGTTGTCCTTGCATTCATCGGACATTTTTAGTCGCACGCCATAGGTGAAGTCAGTTTCGTGATCATAGTCACCAACACGGACATTTCTGACTTGCGCGTCTCGACAAATCGCCAGTCCTGTTTTCGACTGGAAAAACTCAGGCGTTTCGAGACGGTCTTCCGCGCACCCGCTTAGAAGGACGCCGACTGATAGTAGGCCTGCGATGATCGTAGCTCGGCAGCGCACGATCTCTGCTTACCATGTGAATGTCCGCTTTCCACGCAATTGCCGAAATTTTCCTGTGAAGCTGGAAGCGTCACAAATAGACGCCGGCACCGCGCGTCTCAGCTCTCCTCCAGCAGCAAAAGCTCGCACCGGACCACCAGCCGTGGCTCGGGGGTGAGGCGGTGTTCGACTTCGACCACGCCCGCATCGGCGACCAGTTGGCCGGGGATGGCGAATTCGTGTTCGGGCAGGGCGGCGACGAACTCTTCACCGGCCGCCACCGCCTCGTCGCCCGCGAACAGGATCGTGAGGATGTGCCGCGTGCCCGCAAAGGTGATACTCGCCCAGGCCTTCTCGGTATGCATCAGCACCTGGCCATGGTGCGCGTGCAGCTCGGCCAGTGCGGCACGCAGGCGGTCGGCGGCGGTGCGGCGTGCGCGCGGCGCGCGGGGCGGGGCTGTTTCATCCGACATGCGCGGTCTCCCGCGTGGTTGCGACATCGCGCGCCGCCTCGAACCCGGCCATGAAACCGCGGATGCGCTGTTCGGTGCGATCGCGCGGTTCGCGGCCCATGCGCAAATCGAGCACGAAGCGCGGATCATGCGCGGCGAGGCGGCCGAACTTGGTGGCCGCCATTTCGTGCTGGCGGAGGAATTTCTCGACGGATCGGATCAGCATGGCGGGCTCCCCAAATG
>Ga0208453_100204_pt1 | contig 11215 bp, 13 predicted proteins | sample Virmet3737_250_FD_185738 | JGI IMG/M metagenome (GOLD analysis project Ga0208453, IMG submission 185738) | Marine viral communities from the Southern Atlantic ocean transect to study dissolved organic matter and carbon cycling - metaG 3737_250... | ecosystem: Environmental > Aquatic > Marine >...
CAATTATTCGATCACGATCACCGGCAAGTCGGCGCATGCGGGGCGCAATCCGCATGACGGCCGCAATGCCATCGTCGCCGCCAGCGACCTTGTGCTGCGGATCAAGGCGCTCGAGGCCGGGGACATCACGGTCAACCCGGCCAAGATCGAAGGCGGCAGTGCGAACAACGTGGTGCCCGATCTGGCGATCCTGCGCTTCAACATCCGCCCCCAATCGACCGATGCGATGAACCGCTTCGACGGCGAGCTCGACGCGATCCTCGATGCGATCCGCAGCGAACGCGAGGTTGCCATCCATCGCCACGGCGGCGTGACGCGCCCGCCCAAACCCGTCGATGCCAAGGCGCAGAAGCTGTTCGATCTCGTCAAAACATGCGGCGCCGAACTGGGCCAGCAGATCGGCTGGAAAAGCACCGGCGGCGTGTGCGACGGCAACAATATCGCCGCCACCGGCGTGCCCGTGGTCGATACGATGGGCGTGCGCGGCGGCGCCATCCATTCGCCCGATGAATTCATGATCGTCCCCAGCCTGCGCGAGCGCGCCGCCCTGTCCGCGCTGGTCCTGGCCAGGCTTTCGACCGGAGACCCTTTGTGACCTTTCGCCTGCGCGCCGCGCAAATCGCCGATCTCGAACAACTCTACGAAATGGCCAAGCTGACCGGCGGCGGTTTCACCAACCTCCCCGCCGACCGCACCGCGCTGACGCGCAAGCTGGAACGCGCCGAGGAAGCCTTTGCGCGTACCTATGACGATCTGGGCGACGACCAATTCACGCTGGTGCTGGAAAACACCGAGACCGGCCAGGTGCGGGGCACTTGCCAGATGTTCAGCCAGGTGGGGCAGCAATGGCCCTTCTACAGTTACCGCATGACCACGCTGACGCAGCACAGCCAGGAACTCGACCGGACCGTGCGCGCCGAACTGCTCAGCCTCGTCACCGACCTCGAGGGATGTTCGGAAGTCGGCGGGCTGTTCCTTCATCCCGCCGAACGTGCCGGCGGGTTCGGCCTGCTGCTGGCGCGCAGCCGGTACCTGTTCATCGCCATGCACCGGGCGCGCTTTGCCGATCGCGTCATTGCCGAATTGCGCGGCGTGATCGACGACCGCGGCGGCTCGCCCTTCTGGGACGGCGTTGCCGGCAGGTTCTTCGGCATGACCTTCCAAGAAGCCGATTATTTCAACGCGATCAACGGCAACCAGTTCATCGCCGACCTGATGCCCAAGCACCCGGTCTATATCGCGATGCTCAACGAGGAGGCGAAGAAGGTGATCGGCGTGCCCCACCCCTCCGGCCGGGCGGCCATGCGGATGCTGGAGAACGAGGGCTTCGCCGCCGAAGGCTATGTCGACATTTTCGACGGCGGGCCGACGATGACCGCGCGCACCAGCCAGGTGCGCAGCGTGCGCAAGGCGCAGCCGGGCAAAGTTTCGGACACCGATCTCGACATCGGCGAACGAGCGCTGATTGCCATTGGCACGCTGGCGAGTTTCCGCAGTGTCTACGGCATGCGCGAAATCGCGGAGGACGGATCGATCGCGATCGACGCGATGGCTGCGCAAACGCTCGAAGTGGGCGAAGGCGACGAAGTCTGGAGCGTCGCCCGCTGACGGGAACATGGCCGCGCGCGTCCAACGGAGTCGGGACGCGGCGGCGCGGCTGGCCTTCGACTTCGCTCGAACCGAACGGATAGCATATGCTCAGGGAAATCAATTTCGACGGCATCGTCGGGCCGAGCCACAATTACGCCGGCCTCAGTCTCGGCAACATCGCCAGCGCGAGCCACAAGGGCAGCGCTTCCTATCCGCGTGCCGCGGCGCTGCAAGGCGTGGCGAAGATGCGCGCGAATATGGAACGCGGGCTCGCGCAGGGCTTCCTGCTCCCGCTGCCGCGGCCCAATTTTGCACTGCTGGACGATCTCGCGGTGGATGGCACAAGCGACCGAGCGCTGCTGGCCGCAGCCTGGTCGGCCAGTTCGATGTGGACCGCCAATGCCGCAACGGTCAGCCCCGCGCCCGATACCGCGGACGGGCGCTGTCACCTGACCCCTGCCAATCTCGTCACCATGCTGCATCGCGGCCAGGAATGGCGCGATACGCAGGCGCAGCTGAAGCTCGCCTTCGGCGATACCCGCCATTTCGCAGTGCACGATGCGGTCCCGCCGAGTTTCGGCGACGAGGGCGCGGCCAACCACATGCGGCTGTGCGAAAGCCACGGGCAGCCCGGAGTGGAGGTATTCGTCTATGGCCGGCCCGGCGGGCGCTTCCCCGCGCGCCAGCACGAACAGGCCAGCCGCGCCGTGGCCCGCAAGCACGGGCTCGATCCTGCGCGCTGCGTCTTCATCGAACAGAACCCCGCCGCGATCGAGGCGGGCGCGTTCCACAACGATGTCGTCGCGGTTGCGAACCAAACCGTGTTGTTCACGCATGAACAGGCCTTTGCCGATCGCAAGGATGCCTATGAAGCGATGCACGCGGCCTTCCCGGCGCTGCACGTCGTCGAAGTGCCGGCCAGCGCGGTATCGCTCGAGGAAGCGATCCGAACCTATCTGTTCAACGCGCAACTGGTCAGCCTGCCGAGCGGAGAGATGGCCTTAGTCGTCCCAAGCGAATGCCAGGAGAGCGCCAGCGTCTGGGCATGGTGCGAACGGATGCTCGCCTCGAACGGACCGATCCGGCAGGTGATCCCCGTCGATGTCCGCCAGTCGATGGCCAATGGCGGCGGGCCCGCATGCCTGCGGCTGCGGGTGGTGGCCGATCCCGCCACGGTCGACGCGCGGTTCCTGCTCGACGAAGCCAAGGCGCAGCGCATCGAATCGGTCATCGCCCAGGCCTGGCCCGAACGGATCGAACCGGAAGAAATCGGATCGGAAAAGCTGGCCAAGACCGTGATCGAAGCGCGCGAGGCGCTGCTCGCGGTGCTCTCGCTAGATGAGCTCGCCTGACCCGGTTTGGTCGTCCGCCTCTGGACCGCCGCGTCGGCGGGTCTTACACTCAATGACGCATTAACCATTGCGAGTCGCGGGAACGCGACGCTGGCACGGGAATTGCAGTTCCAAGGGATTAACCGTGGAGACCGGACTATTTCGCTGACGAGGGTAAAACGGCTGTTCGTGATCAAGACGCGCTTCGAAGCGTATCTGATCATCTTTGCGCTTGCCCTCGGCGCCATGACTCGCGGCGCGCACTACACGGTTCAATACCCCGGTGTCGGCGGTTACCTGCTGTTTGCAGCAACCGCTGGTGCGGTCTTTCTCGGCGGCGCCAAGATCCTCGACGCGCTGCGTTACGAACGCGAGGCACGCGAAGCCGGCGCGGACACGGCAGAGAAAGCCGGCCTGCAGCCTTGAGCCGCGCCAAGCGCGCAATCGCACAATTCGATAAGGCTAAGGTGGGGGTTTCTGTTGCTAGCTACCCCCGGAGCCCCGGAATCCGCTTCTGTTGCCCGGTGGGTCCAACCGCGCTTTAGCTTTGTAAATTCAGGCCGTTAGGCCGTCAAATTACGCTGCGAGAGCGAGTGCTTCGTTATCGTTGGCACTTGTGTGTTGTGAACATTTTTACGGGATACTCAGCCCGAGCAAAAACACTGTCTTTCAGCACACGTCGATCCTAGTTCGGCCCCGTCATAACCCGCCAATGAAGCGGTTTGTGGTGGAGCCGCCGGGTACTGCCCCCGGGTCCGTTGTACCTATTGCACAGCGCCATTTATCGCCATAGCCCGCCGAAACGGGCAGGACCCATATAGGCCCTGCCCGCTTAATGTGAAGTGTATACGGGCGCCTGGCCGACCGGCCTATTTCTTCAGCGCGTCGCGAATTTCGGTCAGCAACTCGATTTCGGTCGGCCCCGCGGGCGCGGCAGCCGCCTTCTTTTCCTCGAATTCGGCCATGACCTTCTTGGCATAGCGGACCAGGAGGAAGATGATGAAGGCGAGGATCACGAAATTGATGATCGCGGTGACGAATGCGCCATAGCCGATCATGGCGGCTCCCGCTTCCTTCAGCGCGGCATAGTCGGTCAGCGACCCATCATAGCCTTCGGGCGTGCTCAGCAAGATGAAATAGCTCGAGAAATCGGCCCCGCCGAAAATCGCGCCGATCACCGGCATGATGATATCATCGGTCAGCGAACTGACGATGGCGCCGAATGCGCCCGCGATGATTACTGCCACCGCGAGATCGATGACATTGCCCTTCGCGATGAAGGCTTTGAATTCCTTGAACATGCATTTCCCCTGATTTTTCCGCCAAAGGGTTGTCTGGTCGCAGGCGCGTTCATGCTGAAACACGCCGCTGTCTGCGCTTTAAACAGGATCGGCGAAAAGTCCGCGTTAATCTTGTATGGCGGCCAAGGTGTGCTATCTGGACAAGACACACTTACCACAAAAGGGATGTTCCATGAACCGCCTGGTTGCCTTTCGCACCTCCATCGTTGCTGCCGCCGCCCTCGTCCTGTCGGCGTGCGGAATTAACTCGGTGCCAGCGGCCGAAGAGACGGCCAAGGCCAAGTGGGCCGATGTCGAAGCCGCGTTTCAGGAACGCGCCAATTTGGTGCCCAATCTCGAACAGATCGTGATGAGCTCGGCCGAACAGGAACGCGAAACGCTGGAATCGGTGATCCAGGCGCGCGCCTCGGCCACGCGTCCGGAAATCCAGCTCGACGGTGATGATCTCGGCGATGCGGACAAGATGGCACAGTACCAGGAAGCACAGAACACCTTCGGCGGCGCACTGTCGCGGCTGATGGCCAATGTCGAAGCCTATCCCGAACTGCGCAGCCAGGAAAACTTCGGCCGCTTCATGACGCAGATCGAAGGGCAGGAAAACCGCATCCGCGTGGCGATCCGCGACTACAACGAGGCGGTGCGCCAGTATAACACGACCATCCGCACCTTCCCCGATACGATCGGTGCCAACATCATCCACGGCGCCGAACCGATGGTGCCCTATGCGGCAGTGACCGAAGGCGCCGAGGTTGCGCCGACGCTGAACATGCGCGCAGATGACGATGCGGCCAATTGAGGGGCGCTGACATGCGCCTGCTGATGAAATCGATGCTGACGCTGGTGGCGGCGCTGGGCCTGGCCCTGCCCGCCGCCGCGCAGGACTTCCCCGAGCGGGGCACCGCGCCGGTGGTCGATGCCGCCAACATCATCGACGACGCGACCGAAGCGGCGCTGACGCAGAAGCTCGACCAGTTCGAGGAAAACAATCAGCGCCAGTTCGTGATCGCCACCATCCCCGACCTGCAGGGCTACGATATCTCGGACTATGGCTATCGGCTGGGCCGCGAATGGGCGCTGGGCGATGCGGAGCGCAACGATGGCATACTGCTCATCGTCGCGCCGAACGAACGCAAGATGCGCATCGAGGTCGGCTATGGCCTCGAAGGCGTCATTCCCGACGGGCTCGCCTTCGAATATGTCGAAGGCATGAAGCCCTATTTCCGGCAGGGCGACTATTCGGGCGGGATCGCCTGGGCGGCCGACGAGATCGTCACCCAGCTCGAACTTCCCCCCGAAGAGGCGGCCCGCGTCGCGCAGGAACGCACTGCCGCGCGGGAGAACGAGGGCGGCTTTCCCATCGGCGCGCTGATCTGGCTGGGCTTCATATTCTTCTTTTTCATCCTGCCGATGTTCAGCGGCGGCCGGCGGCGGCGCTATCGCCGCGGCGGTGTCGGCGGGGTCGTTGGCGACATCATCCTGTGGGAAGCCGGCAAGGCGATCGCGCGCGGTGTCGGCGGCGATGACTGGGGCGGCGGTGGCGGCTTTGGTGGCGGCGGCGGCGGCTTCGGCGGCTTCTCCGGCGGCGGTGGCAGTTTCGGGGGCGGCGGCGCCTCCGGGGGGTGGTAATGGGATATCTCTCACAATCCGATCACGAGATCGTTTCGAATGCGGTCGCCGAGGCCGAACTCACCACCAGCGGCGAGATCGTTACCGTGCTGGCCGACCGGAGCGATGCGTATGACGATGTCGTGCTGGTCTGGGCCGCGGCGCTGGCATTCTCCGCCATGAGCCTGTTCGCGGTCCTGCCGCAGCCCTTCATGGACCTGTGGGACTCGCTGGTGGGCGGCTGGTCGCATGTGTGGACCACCGGCGAACTCGCCAGCATGACCATTGCGCTCGGTCTCGTGGCTTTCGTGGCCGGCTGGCTGTTGCTGAGCTGGGATCCGCTGCGCTTTGCGCTGACGCCGGGCCCGGTGAAGACCGCACGTGCGCATGCCCGCGCGATCAAGCATTTCAAGGTTGGCGCGGAACGCCGCACGCATGGCCGCACCGGCGTTCTGCTGTATCTGTCGATGCGTGAGCACCGCGCGGAAATCGTCGCCGACCAACCGATCGCCGAAATCGTCCCCCCCGAGGTCTGGGGCGAGGCGATGGCGGACATGCTGGCGGAGATCAAGCAGGGCCATATCGCCCTCGGCCTCGCCGCGGGCGTCCGCGACGTGGGCAAGGTCCTGTCCGAGCATTTCCCCCGCGCCGAGGATGACGAGAACGAACTGCCCGATCGCCTGATCGAGGTCTGATCGTGCCCGTCCCCGACCACGATGCCGACGAGCGGATCGTCTGGCAGGGCGATTACATCACCGCCAAGACCCGCGGCCGCTGGGAATATGTCGGGCGCCCGCGCAATATCCGCGCTGCAGTGATCCTCGCCGTCGACGACGATGACCATGTGCTGCTGGTCGAGCAGTACAGGGTGCCGCTGGGCCAGTATTGTCTGGAACTCCCCGCGGGGCTGATCGGCGACGAGGACGGGCGCGGCGATGAGGATCCGCTCGTCGCCGCCGGGCGCGAGCTCGAGGAAGAGACCGGCTACCGCGCCGCGGTGCTCGAAGACCTCGGCTGCTTCTGGTCGTCGCCCGGCATGGTCAGCGAAAGCTTCACGCTGGTCCGCGCGCGCGATCTCGCCAAGGTGGGAGCAGGCGGCGGCGTGGGCGAGGAGAACATTACCGTCCACCGCGTGCCGTTGGCCGACATCCGCAGCTTTATCGACGCCAAGCGTGCCGATGGTTGCGGGATCGACGTGCGCATGCTCTTGCTGCTGGGACAGAACATACTGGCAGGAGAGTGAGACATGGCAGGACGGTGTGAGGGCAAGCTGGCCCTCGTTACGGGCGCGGCGCAGGGACTGGGACGCGCGCATGCGACGCGGCTGGCCGAGGAAGGCGCCCGGGTGCTGTGCACCGACATCAACGGCGAAGGCGCAGCTGAAACCGCGCAGCTGATCAACGACGCGATCGGCGCCGGCACGGCCTTCTCGATCGCCCATGACGTGACCGATCCGGCCGCCTGGGAAGCCGCGGTCGATGCCGCGCGCGACAATCTCGGCGGGCTGAATGTCCTGGTCAACAATGCGGGCATCGGCGTGGCGGGCAATATCGAAACCTGCGATTTCGACGACTGGAAGCGCTGTTTCTCGATCAATGTCGATTCGATCTTCCACGGCTGCCAGAAGGCGCTGCCGCTGATGCGCGAACATGCGCCGGGCTCGATCGTCAACATCTCCAGCATCGCCGGGCTGATCGCCAGCGACACCATGCCGGCCTACAACGCCAGCAAGGCCTCGGTCTGGATGCTGAGCAAGTCGATCGCACTGCATTGCGCGAAGAACAACATGCAGATCCGCTGCAATTCGGTCCATCCGACCTTCGTCGACACGCCCATCCTCGACGGGACGGCGAAGAACCACAATATCGACAAGGGCGTTCTGATGGACAAGCTGGCGCGGCAGATCCCGCTGAAGTTCGTCGGAGAGCCCAACGATATCGCCAATGCGGTGGTCTATCTGGCCAGCGATGAAAGCCGGTTCATGACCGGGGCGGAGATCAAGCTCGACGGCGGTATATCGGCAATGTGATGTCTGCCGAAGCCGGATGCACAAGAGGGGCCGCTTGGCCCCTCCCGGTTTCTCTCGATGTGAGCCACGACCGGCACGAAAACCGGGACGGTCAGCGCGAAGGCCGTGGTCAGTCTGCGATCAGTCCGATCGCGAGGTAGATCAGGATGAAGCTGCCAAAGCCCAGCAGCGTTCCTGCGACGAAGCCGATCCGGACCCAAGTGGCATCGATACCGAAGTAGCGGGCGATACCGGAGCAAACCCCCATCAGCTTGCCGTTGCGGCGATCGAGCGCGAAGCTCTTGGCGGGGCGGACGGCGTGGTCGTCTTCGCGGAATTCGAGCTTGCTCATGCGATCAGACCATTGGGCGAGGCGGGGATGATGGCGGTGGCGAAGAAGGCCGCCGAAATCGCGAGCGAGAACGCCGCTGCGAAGAGCTTGCTGCTGTTGTCCGAGTTGAACATGTATGGTTCCTTTCCGTTCGAGTTATGCGCGGGGTGATCAGGCGATCAGGCCGGCGGGGCTGGCGGGGACGATGGCGGCGGCCATGAACATGGCGGACACGCCGAAAGCGAAGACGGCGGCGAGAGCGCGGCTGCTGGCGTTTTCGAGAATGGACATTGGGTAATCTCCTTGAACCTTGGTTTGTTTTCCCCCCGGTCATCCGGGTTGCCCCATGCTTTGCAACGGGTGTGCCAAACTTGAAGAAGCGCAGGAATCCGGGGTTTTTGCCTGAACGCTCGCGTTGGGCGCCGTTCATCAATCCGAAAGGTTGGTGATTTTTACCAACTGTTGGAATCTACCGTTTCGAGTGGCGGCGGAGCGAAGGGCGCGCTATCGCGTTGGCGACCCATGGCGCTCGATCGCATCTCCCTTACCGACTTCCGCAATCATGCCGCGACAGAGCTGGAAGCGACCGCGCAGTTCAACCTGCTGGTTGGTGAAAACGGCGCAGGAAAGACTAATATTCTCGAAGCGCTGTCGCTGCTTGCGCCAGGGCGCGGGCTGCGCCGCGCGGCGCTGGCCGATCTGGTGCGCAGCGGCGGCGAGACCGGGTTCGGGATCGGGGCCAGCCTGCGTCAGCAGCAGGGCGAGGCCGTTCGGCTGGCGACCTACACCGACAGCCCCCTGCCCGCGCGGCGCCGGGTGCGGATCAACGGCGCCGACAGCAGTGCCACCGGCCTTGGCGAATGGATGGCAGTAACGTGGCTCACGCCGGCGATGGACGGGATCTTCACTGGTCCGGCTGGCGACCGGCGCCGGTACATGGACCGGCTCGCACTTGCGCTCGACCCTGCGCATGCCAGCCATGCCGCGCGTTACGACGCCGCGCTGCGCGAACGCAATCGCCTGCTGTCCGACCTGCGCGAACCCGAAAGTGCCTGGCTCGATGCGGTCGAAGCGCAGATGGTCCAGCATGGCGCCGCGCTGATGCAGGGCCGCGCCACATTGGTCGACACGCTGGCCGTGCGGCTCGCCACCATGCCTGCCGAGCCCTTCGCCCGGCCGGCCCTGACATACGCCCCGGGCGCTCCGGCGCATGCCGATGGCCTGTCGCAGGCGCTGTTCGACAATCGCAGGCGCGACCGTGCGGCGCAGCGAACGTTGGCGGGGCCGCATCGCGACGAGCTCGATGTCATCCATGCGGCCAAGCGCGTGCCTGCCGCGCAAAGTTCGACCGGCGAACAAAAGGCGATGCTGGTCGCGATGACGCTGGCGCATGCCGCGCTGGCCGCGGAAGGTCGCGCCAGCCTGTTGCTGCTCGACGAGGTTGCGGCGCATCTCGATCCGGTGCGCCGTGCCGCGCTGTTCGACCAGTTGCGCACCAGCGGCGCGCAGGTCTGGATGACCGGAACCGAGATGGCCCCCTTCAGCAGCATTGCGGCGGATGCGGCGGTATGGCGGGTCGACGCAGGCGGCGTCGAACGCGTCTGACGCGCGCCTGCGGGCAGGCCGCGCTACTCCTGCGGCAGGACCCGTTCCACATCGTCCACCGTATCTTCGACCAGCGCGGCGATGCCCGCGGCGGTCGGATGGATGCGATCGTCGAGGAACAGGGCGGGATCCTGATAGATGCTCTCGAGCCAGAACGGCACCAGCGCGGTGCCGTATTCCTGCGCGAGGTCGGCATAGAGGGCATCGAACTGCTGCTGGTATTCGGTTCCGTAATTGGGCGGCGCGCGCATGCCCATTAGCAGCACCGGTATCTGCCGCGCGCGCAATTCCTCGAGCATGGCTGAGAAATTCGCGCGCGTCTGGTCGGGTTGGATACCGCGCAGCATGTCGTTGCCGCCCAGTTCGAGAATGACCAGATCGGGCGGCGTATCCTGCGCGTCGAGCGTGAACGCCAGCCGTTGGCGACCCGCGGCACTGGTATCGCCCGATACGCCGGCATCGATCACGCGCGCATTTGTGCCGCGTGCGCGGAGCGTATCCTCGAGCTGTTCGGGGTATCCCTGCTGCTCGTCCAGCCCGTAACCGGCAAAGAGGCTGTCCCCGAAGGCGAGGATACGGCGCTCGGGCCCGGCGACTTCCTGCTCGGCTGCGGCAACCGCCTGCTCCTGCGCTTCCGCCGGCACCACCGCATCTTCGGCACCGCCCCCGCATGCAGCCAGCGAAAGACCGATTACCGTTATCGATAAATGCCGTATCCGCATCGGCGAGTTTCCTTGTGCAACCTTGGGCTGCCTGCCATCGCAGCACTGTGACCAACTCTCAACCCGCGATTTCCGCCCGCAACCTCACCCTTTCACTCGGCACGCGCGAAGCGCCGGTCGATATCCTGCGTGGTATCGATCTGGACATCGCCCGGGGATCGACCGTCGCGCTGCTCGGCCCCTCGGGCTCGGGCAAGAGCTCGTTGATGGCCGTGCTGTCGGGTCTCGAGCGCGCCAGCGGCGGCAGCCTGCAGGTGGCCGGTGCCGATTTCGCGACGATGGACGAAGATGCGCTGGCGCATGCCCGGCGCGGGCGGATCGGGATCGTGCTGCAGGCCTTCCACCTGCTGCCGACGATGACCGCACTCGAAAATGTCGCCACGCCGATGGAACTCGCCGGCGCAGACGACGCGCAGGTCCGCGCGCGCAGCGAACTGGAAGCGGTCGGCCTCGGTCACCGGCTCGACCATTATCCGCAGCAGCTTTCGGGCGGCGAACAGCAGCGGGTCGCCATTGCGCGTGCTATCGCTGCCCGCCCCGACCTGATTTTCGCCGACGAACCCACCGGCAATCTCGATGCTGCCACGGGGCACGAAATCGTCGAACTGCTGTTCGCGCGCCGCGCCGAAACCGGCGCCACTCTGCTGGTCATCACGCATGACCCCGAACTGGCACAGCATTGCGAACGCGTGCTCACGCTTGCCGATGGACGCATTGCGAGC
>Ga0208453_100206_pt1 | contig 11177 bp, 10 predicted proteins | sample Virmet3737_250_FD_185738 | JGI IMG/M metagenome (GOLD analysis project Ga0208453, IMG submission 185738) | Marine viral communities from the Southern Atlantic ocean transect to study dissolved organic matter and carbon cycling - metaG 3737_250... | ecosystem: Environmental > Aquatic > Marine >...
GCGAAGAGGCCGCCCGGCGTGTCAATTCGCCTTATGCAGTGGACGCCGAACTGCAGGATGGCAGCCCCCGGCCGTCGCATATCAAGGAGCGCGTTCGTGCGCTTGGCCCGACCGTCCGTCCCGACCTGACCCTCAAGCCTGCCGATCCCGAAATCGGTAACTGGGTGATCTGATGTACAAATACGACCAATACGACCAGGCGATGGTCGATGCCCGCGTGGAGGAATTCCGCGACCAGGCGCGCCGCCGTCTCGAAGGCAAGCTGACCGAAGACCAGTTCAAGCCGCTCCGGCTGATGAACGGGCTCTATCTGCAGCTCCACGCCTACATGCTGCGGGTGGCGATCCCCTATGGCACTCTGAACAGCCAGCAGATGCACGCGCTGGCCGATATCGCGGACAAGTACGATCGCGGTTACGGCCATTTCACCACGCGGCAGAACATCCAGTACAACTGGATCAAGCTGGAGGATGCCGGCGATATCCTGGCCGATCTGGCCAAGGTCGAAATGCACGCCATCCAGACCAGCGGCAATTGCATCCGCAATATCAGCTCAGATCACTTTGCGGGCGCTACCGCTGACGAGGTGGTCGATCCGCGGCCCTATGCCGAGCTGCTGCGCCAGTGGTCGAGCTTCCATCCCGAATTCAGCTATCTGCCGCGCAAGTTCAAGATCGCGGTGATTGCCAGCGACACCGACCGCGCCGCGATGCGCTTGCACGATATCGGTATCCAGATCGTCGAGAACGATGCGGGTGAACTGGGCGCTGCCTTCTACGTCGGCGGCGGCATGGGACGCACGCCGATGATCGCGCCTTGCATCAACCCCTTCGTCCCGCTCGACCGGCTGGTCACCTATGCCGAGGCATGCCTGCGGGTCTACAACCGCTATGGCCGCCGCGACAACAAGTACAAGGCGCGGATCAAGATCCTCGTCCACGAGATGGGCGCGGAAGAATACACGCGCCAGGTCGAGGCGGAATACGCCCACCTGGTGAAAGAAGGCGTCGAACCGCCCTTCGCCGAGCTCGAACGGATCCGGACCTATTTCGAGGACCCGCTGTTCGAAGCCGGCGCAAGCGAGGAGATCGACCGGAGCGACCCCGATTTCGCCGTCTGGGTCGACCGCAACACGGTCGTGCACAAGGAAACGGGCTATGTCTCGGCGGTGATCAGCCTCAAGCCGGTGGGCGGCATCCCTGGCGATGCGACTGCCGAACAGATGCGCCTGATGGCCGATCTCGCGCGGGATTACAGCTTCGACGAGCTGCGCGTGATGCACACGCAGAACATCGTGCTGCCGCATGTCCGCAAGGCCGATCTGCACGCGCTGTGGACAGCGCTCGACGAAGCGGGGCTGGGCAGCCCGAACCTCGATACGGTCGAGGACATCATCGCCTGCCCGGGGCTCGATTACTGCAGCCTCGCCAATGCCCGGTCGATCCCGATCGCGCAGCGCATTTCCGAACGCTTCGCCGCCAATGGCAAGACCGGGACGCTGGGCGAACTCAAGCTCAAGATTTCGGGCTGCATAAATGCCTGCGGGCATCACCATGCGGGCCACATCGGCATCCTCGGCGTCGACCGTAAGGGGGTGGAGAACTACCAGCTCCTGCTCGGCGGCAGCGAGGCGCAGGATGCCAGCCTGGCCAAGATCACCGGTCCCGGTTTCAGCGAAGACGGCATCGTCGACGCAGTCGAAACCGTGACCACCGTCTTCGAACGCGAACGCCAGGACGGCGAACGCTTTCTCGATACGTACCGCCGCATCGGCATGAACCCCTTCAAGGAGGCGCTCTATGGCTGAGACGCTACGCTATCGCGACGACCAACCGGTCGATCATCCCGCCGTGACAGTGGACGCTTTCGTCGACCAGTCGAATGCGCAGGCCGTGCGTATCGAACCAGGCGACGACACGCGTGAATTGCTGCCGCATCTCCAGCGGCTGGCGCTGGTCGAGGTCAACTTCCCCGCATTTGGCGACGGCCGCGGTTACTCCTCGGCACGGATGCTGCGCGAGGCGGGCTACGAGGGCGAATTGCGCGCGGTGGGCGACGTGCTGGTCGACCAGCTGGCCTATATGCGCCGCTGCGGCTTCGATGCGTTCGAGCCCGATCAGCAATTCGACATGGACGATGTGAAGGCCGCTTTCGAGCGTTGGCCCGAAGTGTACCAGAACGCGGCGGACGACCGCACCCCGATCTGGACCAAGCGGCACCCATGAACCGTCTGCGCGCCATCGACCGGATCGACGTGGGTCCCCGTTTCACCGAGCAGGATGCGATTCGTCTCAACCGCATGTTCCGCGGGACCGAGACCGAGGAATGGCTGCGCGCGGTGATCGAGGGAAACCTGGTCGGCGATACCGCCGTGGTGTCGAGCTTCGGGGCCGAGAGCGCGGTGCTGCTGCATCTGATCGCGCAGGTCGATTCGACCGTGCCCGTGCTGTTCCTCGATACCGGCAAGCATTTCCCCGAAACGCTCGCCTACCGTGACGAGCTGACCGAGCGGCTCGGGCTCAACCGCGTCGATCTCTATCCCGAGATCGCCGATCTGCAGACGCGCGACGATACCGGGCTGCGCTGGTCGTACGATCCCGATGGCTGCTGCGAACTGCGCAAGGTCAAGCCGCTGGAAAAGGCGCTCGCCAATTTCGATGCCAGCTTCACCGGACGCAAGGCGTTCCAGTCGGCGACGCGCGCCAATCTGCCGCGCTTCGAAGTGGATTCGGCCGATGTGCAGGGCCGGCTCAAGATCAACCCGCTGATCGACTGGTCGGCAGAGGACATCGCGGCCTATTTCGAGACGCATGACCTGCCGCGCCATCCGCTGGTCGATCGCGGCTTTCCAAGCATCGGCTGCTCGCCGTGCACGCGCCAGGTCGGCGAGGGCGAAGACCCGCGCGCGGGCCGCTGGTCGGGCTGGGACAAGGTCGAATGCGGGATCCACAAGCCGGGCGAGGAACCCTTCCTCTGATCCGGTGGGCGGTGCTGGTGCCGGCTGGAGGATTCGAACCCCCGGCCTGATGATTACAAATCAACTGCTCTACCAACTGAGCTAAGCCGGCGCCCGCAAAGCGCGCCCTTTCGAGCAATCGCGCGCAAATGTCCAGAGCTTCAGAGCCAGCCGTTGTCGCGATACCACCGCGCTGTCGCGGCGAGGCCTTCTTCACCGCTTACGCTGGGTGACCAGACGGCTTCGGGCACTTTCATCGCCGACCGCGCGACCCAGTTGGGATGCGTCATATAACCCACCCTGTCGGCGGTAAGCCGGGCCTTGTCGCCGCGCACCATCCGGTCGACTTTCGCGGCCGCATCCAGCACGCTTCGGGGCAGGTGCGGCGCGAAGACCGGCCGCCCCACCGCCTTGCCGATCGCACGCGCCAGTTCCTTGTGCGACCAGCCGCCTTCGCGCGCATCGTCGGGTTCGAAAACGCGGCGGCGCACCAGCGCGGGCGGGGCATCGACCAGCGCCAGCAGCAGCCGCGCCAGATCGGTGACATGGATGATCGAACTCGCGCCGCCGGGCGGCAGCGGGACAAAGCCGAACCGTGCGCTGCGGAACATCTCGAAATAATCGACGTCGCGCGGGCCGTAGACGCCCGGCGGGCGCACGATCGTCCAGTCGAGCCCGCTGGCCTCGACCAACTTTTCCGCCTGCGCTTTCGATGCGCCATAGGCCGACAGTCCGGGCTCGCGCGCCGAGAGCGAGGAAACGAAGACGAACCGCTTGGCGCGGCTGTGCCTGGCAGCGGCGATCAGTCTTGCGGTGCCGTCGACATTGGCCTCCTCGAACGCCGCGGGATCGGGCGCATTGGTCAGCCCCGCCACGTGGACGATCGCATCGCAAGGCTCGCACAATGCAGCCAGCGCGGCGGTATCGGACAAATCGCCAGCAACCCATTCGACATTGGCGCGCGGGGCCTGGGCGCGGCGGGTCAACGCGCGCACGGGCTCGTCAGACTGCGCCGCCTGGACGAGGACGGCCTGGCCGACGAAGCCGGTGGCACCGGTCAGCGCGATCGTCACAGGCGCACCATGTGATCGCGGTGGACGACGGCGGCGCGCGGGGCATAGCCGAGCGTGCGGGCCTGCTGGTCCTCCCGCAGCCCCATGATCGCGCGGCATTCGGCAGCGGCATATTCGACCAGTCCCTGGCCAAGCCGTTCGCCTCCGGGGCCGTACACTGCGATGAGATCGCCGCGGACGAAATCTCCCTCCACCGCGGTAACGCCAGCGGCCAGGACGCTTGCTCCGTTATCGAGCGCGGCCATGCACCCCTGATCGACCGTCACGCTGCCTGCCGGGGCCAGCCGTCCGCCGAGCCAGGCCTTGCGTGCGGACGCGCCCGACTGCGGCACGAACACGGTGCCGCTGTCCTGCGCCAACGCGGCCGCGAAGGGTGCGGGCCGGGTGCCGTTGATGATCGCCAGCGCGATGCCCGCGCGTTCCGCGATGCGTGCGGCCTGCAATTTGGCGCGCATGCCACCCGAACCTAGGCCCGAGCCGGAATCGGCAGTGGCCATTGCCATGATCTCGGGCGAAACCCCGTCCACGCGCGCGATCCGCCGCGCGCCGGGCTCACGCGGATCACGGTCGAACAACCCGTCGACGTCGGACAGCAGCAGCACCGCATCCGCGCCCGCCGCTTGCGCGATGCGCGCGGCCAGCCGGTCATTGTCGCCGAAGCGGATTTCCTCGGTCGCCACGCTGTCGTTCTCGTTCACCACCGGTACCGCGCCCGCGGCCAGCAGGCGTCCGAGCGTGGCGGAAACATTGAGATAGCGGCGCCGGTCCTCGAGATCGCCGAGCGTGACGAGCATTTGCGCGGCAGTGATATCCTGTGCGCCGAGCGCATCGGACCACAGGCGGGCGAGTTCCACCTGCCCGACCGATGCCGCGGCCTGCGCGTCGGCGAGGCTGCCGCGGCCGCCGTGAGGCAGGCCGAGCCGGGCGGCGCCCAGCGCGATCGCCCCCGATGAAACGAGCAGGACTTCGCAAGTCTGCCGCAACTCGGCGATTTCCGCCGCAAGCGAGGCCAGCCATGCGGTCCGCGCACGTCCCTTGTCGACCAGCAGGGCAGAGCCGACCTTGATGACAAGGCGGCGCGCCTGGCGCAGGTCGGAAAGGGCGGCGATGTCCATCAGCAGGGGACTAGCGGCTGCGGGCGGCGCGCGGAAGCCGTCTTGCCTTGCCGCGCTGTTACCGTGCCTTCACGGTCAGATCGGCGACCATTCCGGATTGCTGTCGTCGGACGAATCCTCGACTTCGACGGTCTTCGTCTCGGTCGAGGTGTGATCGGGCAGGTAGCCGAGCAGGGCATCGAGCAGTTCGCCGGTCCCGGCGCCGGTCGCACCCGAGATGGGAAAAACCTTGTCCGCCCCCGCGGCCAGCAGTTCCTCGGCGAAGGCTTCGCCCAGTTCCTGGTCGGCGAGATCGAGCTTGTTCAGCGCCACCACCTGCGGCTTGTCCGCCAGTTCGCTGCCATAGGCTTCGAGTTCGGCATTGACCGTGCGATAGGCTTCGGCCGGATCGTCGCCCGAAATGTCGATCAGGTGGATCAGGACGCGGCAGCGTTCGATATGGCCGAGGAAGCGGTCGCCGATCCCCGCGCCTTCGGCGGCGCCTTCGATCAGGCCCGGGATATCCGCAAGCACGAATTCGCGGCCCTTGTGCGTCACCACGCCCAGCTTGGGGACCAGCGTCGTGAAGGCGTAATGGCCGACCTTGGCCTTGGCATTGGATACCTGGTTGATGAAGGTGCTCTTGCCCGCATTGGGCAGACCGAGCAGGCCGACGTCGGCCAGCAGCTTGAGCCGCAGCCAGACCCACATTTCCTCGCCCGGTTCGCCGGGCTGGTGCTGGCGCGGTGCGCGATTGGTGCTGGATTTGTAGCTCGCGTTGCCGCGGCCGCCCATGCCGCCTTCGAGGAACACGAGCCGCTGGCCGACCTCGGTGAAATCGGCGAGCACCTCTTCCTTGTCCTCGCTGAGCACCTGGGTGCCGAGCGGAACCTTGACGACGAGGTCGGGTGCGCCGGCCCCGGTCCGGTCCTTGCCCTGGCCGTGATTGCCGCGCTTGGCCTTGAAATGCTGGGCGTAGCGGAAGTCGATGAGCGTGTTGAGGCCCTGGACGGCTTCGAACACGATGTCGCCGCCCTTGCCGCCATTGCCGCCGTCGGGGCCGCCGTACTCGATATATTTTTCGCGGCGGAAGCTGACCGCGCCGGGGCCACCTGCGCCGGATTTCAGAAAGATCTTGGCTTGGTCGAGAAAGTGCATGGCGCGCCCTCTAGCCGCTTTCGCGGACATAGGCGAGGGCGCGCATGCTTATGGCGTATCAGTCGACGAAATCGTCCACCCGCTCGACGATAATCGCGGGGGCCATCCCGCCCGCAGCGCACATGGTGACGAGGCCGTAACGCTTGTTCTGGCGTTCGAGTTCGTCGACCATCGTACCGATGAGGATCGACCCGGTGGCACCGATCGGGTGGCCCAGCGCGATCGAGCCGCCGTTGACGTTGACCTTGTCCCAGTCGAGCCCGAGATCCTTGACGAATTTCGCGGCGACGACGGCGAAAGCCTCGTTGATTTCGAACAGGTCGATATCGTCGGTGGTAAGTCCGGCCTTGGCGAGCACCTTTTTCGCCGCGGGTACGGGGGCATTCAGCATCAGCGTCGGATCATCGCCCATATTGGCCGTGGCAACGATGCGCGCCCGGGGCTTGAGCCCGTGCTTCTGCGCATAGTCCTTGCTGGCGACCAGCACCGCGGCGGCGCCATCGACCACGCCCGAGCTGTTGCCGGCGTGGTGGAAGTGCTTGATTTCGACATCGGGGTACTTTGCATTCACCAGCCCGGCGAAGGTGGTGCCGCTCTTGTCGAGCGGGACATTGGCAATCTTGGCAAAGGCGGGTTCGAGTTCGGCCAGGCCTTCGCGCGTAGTCTGCGGGCGCGGATATTCCTCCTTGTCGAGCACGACATTGCCCTCGTCGTCCTTCACCGGGACGACCGACTTGTCGAAACGGCCTTCCGCGATCGCCTTGGCGGCGCGCTGCTGGCTGCGATAACCGACTTCGTCGAGCTCCTCGCGGGTGAAGCCTTCGATCGTGGCAATCGCGTCGCCGCAAACGCCCTGGTGGCTCTGCGGGTGCGAGCGCATCAGGCGCTCGTTGTGGCTGCCCATCATCGGCGGCTTGAGCCCGGCGGCCATCTTGTCCTTGGTCATCTGAGCGGTGAGGCTCATCATTTCGGTGCCGCCGGCGACGACGCAGTCTTCCATCCCGCTCATCACCTGTGCCGCAGCCAGCGCCACGCTGGTGATGCCGCCGCCGCAGAACCGGTCGAGCGTGGTGCCGCTGGATGTCACGTCATAGCCTGCATCGAGCGCGGCCATGCGGCCCAGGTCGCCCGCCTGCATCCCGTCCTGCGTGCTGACCGACCAGATCACGTCGTCGACCGTCGAGGTATCGAGATCGTTGCGATCCTTGATGGCGGTGAGACAGGTGGCCGCGAGGTGCTGCGGATGCATGTGCGCGAGCGCGCCCTTGCCCTGCTTGCCGATCCCGCGCGGGGTGCGGACAGCGTCGATGATATAGGCTTCGGCCATGGCTTCTGACTCCTCTCGTTTTGTCTTTTTATGCGGCGAATGCCGGTTGACGTTTGCGTAAACGTCGCGCAGCAAGGGCGCAAGACAAGTTTCGATTTGAAATGGGAGAGAGCGGCTATGTCCGAGGAAGTTCTGACGAGCGAAGAAGACGGCATCCTCGTCGTCACCATCAACCGGCCCGATGCCAAGAACGCGATGACCAAGGCCGCGGCCGAGGGGATCGCCGCGGCGATGGACCGGCTCGACAGCGACGACAATCTGCGCGTCGGCATCCTGACCGGCGCGGGCGGGACCTTCTGTTCGGGCATGGATCTCAAGGGCTTCCTGCGCGGCGAATCGCCCAGCGTCGAAGGGCGCGGTTTCGGCGGCGTGGTGCAGCAGCCGCCCGAAAAACCGCTGATTGCCGCAGTCGAAGGCTATGCGCTGGCGGGCGGGCTCGAACTGATGATCGCCTGTGACCTGGTGGTCGCCAGCGCCGCGGCCAAGTTCGGCATCCCCGAAGTGAAGCGCGGTCTTGTCGCTGCAGCCGGCGGCGTGATGATGCTGCCCGACCAGATCCCCGAACGGATCGCGATGGAACTGGCGCTGACCGGCGATTTCATCGATGCGCCGCGCGCCTATGAGCTGGGCCTCATCAACCGCGTGACCGATGGCGATGCGCTGGCCGGGGCCAAGGAACTCGCCGCGCGGATCGTCGCAAACGGCCCGCTGGCGGTGAAGGTGTCGAAGCAGGTTATCAAGCAATCGCGCGGCTGGCCGATGGACGAACGCTACAAGCGCCAGACCCAGCTTATCGCTCCCGTCTTCGTGTCCGAAGACGCCCGTGAAGGCGCCGCCGCCTTCGCCGAGAAACGCGCGCCGAACTGGAAGGGCAAGTAAGACCCTTCGGCGCGTCACAAGAACATTCGAGAGGATCCGAGAGATGCCAGCAATCAACGTACCCCAGCCCGAGTTCATGGAAGACGAGGAGATCTCCATCTTCGCCGATGCCGTGGGCAAGTTCTACCAGCAGCATGCGCCAGAAAAGCGCGTGCTCAAATGGCGCGAGGACGGCCAGGTCGAACGCGAGTTCTGGAACGAGGCGGGCGAGGCCGGCCTGCTGGGCGTCTCCGTGCCCGAGGAATACGGCGGCCACGGCGGCGATTTCCGGCATGACATGGTGGTGATCGACCAGCAGGCGAAGCACGGCGTCGAGGGCTTCGCCGCCAGCCTGCACAACACGGTCATCCTGCCCTATCTGGTGCGTCACGGGACCGAGGAGCAGAAGAAGAAGTACCTGCCCAAGCTCGTCACGGGCGAACTGGTCAGCGCCATTGCCATGACCGAACCGGGGGTCGGCTCCGACCTGCAGAGCATCACCACCACTGCGCTCAAGGACGGCAACGGTTACCGCATCAACGGGGCCAAGACCTATATCTCGAACGGCCAGACGGCGGACTTCATCATCGTCGTCGCCAAGACCGATCCGAACGAGCGCGCCAAGGGCATCTCGCTGATGCTGCTCGAGACCGAGGGCGCCGAAGGCTTCCAGCGCGGCAAGAAGCTCGACAAGGTCGGGATGGACGCGGCGGATACCTCCGAACTGTTCTTCGACGATGTCTTCGTGCCGGCAGAGAACGTGCTCGGCGGCGAGGAAGGCAAGGGCTTCTACCAGCTGATGGGGGAGCTGCCGCAGGAACGGCTGATCATTGCCATGGGCGCGATGACCGGGATCGAGAAGGCGCTCGAAGTCACCATGGACTTCGTCAAGAACCGCAAGGCGTTCGGCCAGACGATCTGGGACTTCCAGAACACGCAGTTCGTGCTCGCCGACCTCAACGCGCGCGGCACTGCGGCGCGGGTGTTCGTCAACGACTGCATCGCCAAGCACCTCAAGGGCGAACTCGACGTGCCGACCGCGTGCATGGCCAAGTACATGGTCACCGAACTGCAGGGCGAAGTGGTCGACAAGTGCCTGCAGTTCCACGGCGGCGCGGGCTTCATCAACGATTACCCGATCGCACGCATGTTCCGCGACAGCCGCATCACGCGGATCTTCGGCGGCTCGAACGAAGTCATGAAGATGGTCATCGCCCGTTCGATGTGACCGCATTCTCCGGCGCGGCGGAGACCGGCTGCTTCAGTCGATCCCGCCGCGGCGGAGCATCGCGTCGATGCTGGCGACCTTGCGTTCATAGCGCGGATCGTCGGTCGCGCCGTAGCGCGCTGCGAATTGGGCATCGGTCAGCCCGTCGCTGAGCGCGAGCGCCGCTGCGGGCAGCAGGTCTTCGTCCTGCGCGCCCAGCAAGGCCGCGCGCGTGTCCGCCATCCGCTCCGGATCGGTCAGGCGCCGCGCGATCTTGATCCCCGATCGGTCGCTGGCGAGATCGACGAAGGAGAAGCCGCTCGGGTCCTTGGGAGCCAGCAGCGGATCGCTTTCCAGGCTGTCGGCCAGTTCCTTCCATTCACCGATCGCCGCGCTGATGCTGCTGCCGGTGGTGGTCTCGAGCGCTGCCGACAGCGCCCAGTGTTTCGCCCAGTCCGCGCGGCCCTGCAGCGTCAGCGTGACCGGCCGGGCCGCGCAGGTGCCGATCGTGCCGTCGACACCGCCGAACAGTTCGGCCGCCTCGGGCCCGAGCGAGAACAGCGCAAGCGCAACGAGCGCGGCGGAATGCCCTTCGGGGCTGGGCTGCGAAGCCGCGAGCGCGCGGCGCAGTTGCTGCGCCAGCAGCGGGGCAGGCTTGCCGCGCTGCCGTTGGGCGAGCGCGCAGTAGATGGTGCCCACCATGTCTTCGTCGACCGCGGGAGCGCCGGTTGTCCGGGCATGCGCGAGCAGGCTGCCCTGCGGCATGAGGACCCGCGCGGTGACGCTGTCGGGCCCGATCCGCATGCTGCGCACGATCGTGTCGATCGGCGGGAGGGTGCCGCCCTGCGCGGCCATCCGGCGCTGGATCAGCGCCAGTCCCCATTGCGAGAACCAGTCGGGCAGGGGCAGCGCGCCGATCTTCACGGCGAAGGTCGGCAGCCCCTCGCTGGCCCCCGACGCCTGCGCGCGGATGTTGATCCAGCGGAAGAGCATGGGCCGGCTGCCGGTCAGCGTGAGCACGCCATCCTCGACGCGCGCGTCGAAGCGGTTGGGCGCAAAGCCCTGCGTCACCATCGCCGAGGTCGCGGCCAGTTCTGCTTCGGCGAGCGTGAGTTCGACCGGCTCCCCCGTCGCCCGGCTTTGCCGCGCCTGATTGACGAGCGCGCGCGCGGCCGCGACCTGCTCTGCCGTGGCATGCCGGCTATCCGGTACGGCCGGTTCGGAACTGGTCAGGAGCAGCGCCAGCGCCAACACGCCGCCCACGATCAGGGCGAGCGCGAGGTGCCAGCGATGCCCGCGGGTCGGGGGGGCGGACATGATGCGGTTTTCGGTCAGCTGGGGCCCGTCAGGCCTCCACCACCGTCTGTTCGATCGCCCCGAAGATCGAGTGGCCGTCGGCGTCCTTCATCTCGACGCGGACGCTGTCGCCGGGGACCATGAAGCGCGTGCTCGCTTCGCCCTTGGCGATGGTTTCGATCATGCGGATTTCGGCAATGCAGCTGTA
>Ga0208453_100209_pt1 | contig 10954 bp, 11 predicted proteins | sample Virmet3737_250_FD_185738 | JGI IMG/M metagenome (GOLD analysis project Ga0208453, IMG submission 185738) | Marine viral communities from the Southern Atlantic ocean transect to study dissolved organic matter and carbon cycling - metaG 3737_250... | ecosystem: Environmental > Aquatic > Marine >...
ATCTCATCGACATCGCCCGCGGTGACAGCGGCGCGCCGTTCTCGGTCCCGGTCGAACAACTCGAGCAGTTCGCTCCGGCGGATCCCGGCAACCGCATGGGCCGCGACTACATCCGCTTCACTGTGAACGACCGCCCCGGTGTGCTCGCCGAAATAACTGCCGCGATGCGCGATGCCGAAGTCTCGATCGAGAGCCTGATCCAGCGCGGGCGCGATCATGCAGGCGGGGAAGTGCTGGTGGCCATGGTCACGCACGAAGGACCCGAACGCTGCGTGACCAAGGCGCTCGATTTGCTCAATGGCTCGCCTAGCCTGACGGCTGCGCCGCTGGTGATGCCGATCCTGGGCGACTGATTTCGTCCTCTTCGCCGGGCCTGTTGGGCGGGGGAGGCAGACCGAGGTCGACTTCGCGCGGGGACACTTCCGGTGCAGCGTTTTCGCCGCGCGGCGCAAGTCCGCGGGAGACGCGGTCCGCATCCGAACCGGCCGGCGCTTCGGGCAGTGCCTCGATATCGATGATGAGTGCGGGCGGCGGCGGTTGGCCGAAGCCAATGCAGGCGCCCTTTTCGGGGTTCTTCTTGCATGATTCGCCAAAGTCGGGCGCTCGGGGATCGCCCCTGTTCATGGTCTCCGCCGCGTAACGCTGTAGCGCACGCTCTTCGTCATAGCCGAATTCGCGCTGGTCGCGCCGTGTACGGCAAACGATGATTTCACCCGAGATCGAGGCGGCTTCCTGCTCGTTGCTGCAGTCTTCGAGCGGCGCGTCGTAGTCCTGCTGCGGGATCAATATGTCGATCCGTTCGGGCGGGGCTGCGGCATCCTGTGCCGATCCGGGAAACGGCAGGCCCGCCGCCGCCATTGCCACGCAGGCCGCCCACCAGCGTCTCGACAATGTCAGGCTCCCTGTCTATCCGCCGCACGACCGCAAACCGTGTGGCCAACGTCATGCGCCACACACACGTGAGGGACTGAACCGACTATGAACTCGCCCGCCGAAAATCCGCTCGACCGCGTCCTGGTCCTCGAAATGGTTCGTGTGACCGAAGCTGCGGCAGTGGCCGCATCCAAGCTGATCGGGCGCGGCGACGAGAAGGCTGCCGATGCGGCTGCCGTCGAAGCCATGCGCAAGGCGTTCGATACGCTTGCTATCGATGGCACCGTGGTGATCGGCGAAGGCGAGCGGGACGAGGCGCCCATGCTGTTCATCGGCGAAAAGGTCGGCGGCGCGCCGGGTGAAGGCCCCAAGATCGATATCGCGCTGGACCCGCTCGAGGGAACGACCATCACCGCGAAAGCGGGGCCCAATGCCCTGGCAGTCCTCGCGGCGGCGGCAGAGGGCTGCCTGCTCAACGCTCCCGATGTCTATATGGACAAGCTGGCGGTGGGCCCGGGCTATCCCGATGGCATCATCGACCTGGCCAAGAGCCCGACCGAAAACGTGCAGGCGGTGGCGAAGGCCAAAGGCGTGGCGCCTTCCGACATCATCGTCTGCGTCCTCGACCGCCCGCGTCATGCCGAACTGATCGCCGAACTGCGCGGCCTGGGCTGCGGGGTTGTGCTGATCGGCGATGGCGACGTCGCCGGCGTGATCGCGGTGACCGACGAGGACACGACGATCGATATGTACATGGGTCAGGGCGGTGCGCCCGAGGGCGTCCTGGCGGCGGCGGCGCTGCGCTGCGTCGGGGGCCAGTTCAACGGCCGGCTGGTGTTCCGCAATGACGACGAACGCGGCCGCGCGGCGAAATGGGGCATCGACGATCTCGACCGCATCTATACCCGCGACGATCTGGTGAAGGGCGATTGCATCTTCGCCGCGACCGGAGTCACGCCGGGTTCGCTGCTCGACGGGGTAAAGTATCTGCGCGGCGGACGCATGACGACCGAAAGCGTGGTCATGCGCTCGAGCAGCGGCACGGTGCGCTGGATCAAGGGCGAACACCGCGAGGGCTAGGCGTGGTCGGGGCGGGGAAACGCGCCCGTCGGTTGTTGCATATCCGTGACGCTCGGCTAGGCGGGGCGCACATCCAGTTTGCCCGGGGATTCTCCGCATGAAAATCATGGCCGCCAACTCGAACCTGCCGCTTGCACGGGCCATTGCAGGTTATCTCGAAATGCCGCTGGTGGATGCGCAGGTGCGCCGCTTTGCCGACGAGGAGATCTTCGTCGAGATCCACGAGAACGTGCGCGGCGAAGACGTGTTCGTCGTCCAGTCGACCAGCTATCCGGCCAACGACAATCTGATGGAACTGCTGATCTGCATCGACGCGCTCAAGCGCGCTTCGGCGCGGCGCATCACCGCAGTCGTGCCCTATTTCGGCTATGCCCGCCAGGACCGCAAACCCGGCCCGCGGACTCCGATTTCGGCCAAGCTGGTAGCCAATCTGATTACCGAGGCAGGGGCCGAGCGCGTGCTCGCGGTCGATCTCCACGCGGGACAGATCCAGGGCTTCTTCGACATCCCGACCGACAATCTGTTCGCCGCCCCGGTGATGGCGGCAGATATCCAGGCGCGCTACGGCGACGAGGACCTGATGGTCGTCAGCCCCGATGTCGGCGGCGTCGTGCGTGCGCGTGCACTGGCCAAGCGGCTCGACAACGCACCGCTGGCGATCGTCGACAAGCGGCGCGATCGCCCCGGCGAAAGCGAGGTGATGAATATCATCGGCGACGTGTCGGGCCGGCACTGCATCCTGATCGACGACATCGTCGATTCGGGCGGGACCCTGTGCAACGCGGCGCAGGCGCTGCTCGATCAGGGTGCGGCTTCGGTCGCGGCCTATATCACGCATGGCGTCCTTTCGGGCGGGGCCGTGGCACGGGTCGACAAGTCGGCGCTCAAGGAACTGGTCATCACCGATTCGATCCGGCCGACCGATGCCGCCAAGGATTCCGAACGGATCCGCATTCTGACGATCGCACCGCTGGTCGGTGAAGCGGTCCGCCGCATTGCCGACGAAAGCTCGGTCAGCTCGCTGTTCGATTGAGCATGGCGACCGCTGCCGATCTCGCGCTCGCCAATCGCCTCGCCGAAGCGGCGGGCGAAGCGATCCGTCCGCTGTTCCGCGGCGAATGGTCGCAGGAACGGAAGGCGGATCGCAGCTTCGTGACCGAGGCCGACCGCGTCGCCGAGGCGGCGATGCGCGCGATTCTCGAGAGCGAGCGTACGGATGACGGAATTATCGGGGAGGAATACGGCACACGCAACGAGGGTGCGGGGCGGCAATGGGTGCTCGACCCGATCGACGGCACCACCAGCTTCATCGCCGGTCGCCCCATTTTCGGTACGCTGATCGCGCTGATGCAGGATGGTTGGCCGGTGCTCGGCGTGATCGACCAGCCCATCGCGCGTGAACGGTGGGTCGGACGGATCGGCGAGGGCACCACCTTCAACGGCAGTCCGGTGCGCGCGGTTGCGTGCAAGGAGCTGTCCGACGCGGTTCTCGGCACGACCACGCCGCACCAGTTCTCCGGCGACGACGTCGACGCCTTCATGGGTGTCGCCAAAGCGGTGGCCGAGCGCAAGATCATCTATGGCGGTGATTGCTACAATTACGGGCTCGTCGCCTCCGGCCATGTCGACATCGTCGTCGAAGCCGGTCTCAAGCTTTATGATTTTGCAGCACTGGTGCCCGTGGTCGAAGGCGCGGGCGGGGTCATGAGCGACTGGCAAGGCAATCCGCTCGATGCCGAAAGCGATGGCCGGGTCATCGCGCTGGGCGATGCCGCCCGGCTCGAAGACGTGCTCGAGGCAATGGGCGGGCCAGCCCACGACCATGGGCACTGATCGGCGCCAGGCCCGTTAGCCCGGCATGCAAACCATCTTGATAACCGGCGCCGCCAACGGGATCGGGCGCGCAACCGCAATGCATTTTCATGGCCTCGGTTGGCAGGTGATCGGTCTCGACACGGATACCGAAGCGCTGGCCGAATTGCGCGGCGCGCTACCGCGGGAAAGCGCGCTCTTCCTGAGCTGCGATGTCGGCCGCGAGAGCGAGGTAAGGAACGCGTTCGAGCGGATCGCCGAATGGCTGGGGGAGTGCCCGCTCGATTGCCTCGTCAACAACGCCGGTATCGCCGATCCCGTAGCTGACACGCTGGAGGAGCTCGAGCTGGCTGAATGGCAGACGTGGATCGATGCCAGCCTGACCGGCGCCTTTCTGGTTACGCGCGCTTCGCTGGCGTTCCTGCGGCGCAGCGGTGGCGCGAGTATCGCGAATATCTCATCCACCCGTGCGGTGATGAGCGAGCCTGATACCTTTGCCTATGCGGCGGCGAAGGGCGGGCTCGATGCACTCACCCATTCGCTCGCGGTCTCGCTTGGGCCCAGGATCCGCGCGAATGCGATACGTCCGGGCTGGATCGAAACCGGGCCGTGGCAGAAAGAGGGCAAACGGAGCCATCCCGAGCATCGACCCAAGGACCGCGAGCAGCATCCGGTCGGGCGCATCGGGCGGCCGGAGGATATTGCCGAGGCAGTCGCCTATCTGCACGCAGTGGGGTTCGTGACCGGGCAGCACCTCAATATCGACGGTGGCATGACGGCGAAGATGATCTACGAGCACTGACATGACAGTGGAGGGATCGCTTGCCGGGCGCATCGCGCTCGTTACCGGCGCGTCGCGCGGGCTCGGTTTCGAGATCGCCCGGCGCATGGCAGAACAGGGCGCGCGCGTCTGGCTCAACGGGCGTGGGGCCAGCGCAGTCGAAGCCGCCGCCGAACGGATCGGCCCCAACGCCCGGGCCTTGCCCTTCGATATCGGGGATGACCAGGCGAGCGCGGCGGCATTCGCGCGTCTTGCCGAAGATGGCCTCGATATTCTCGTCAACAATGTCGGGCAACGCGACCGGCGGCCGCTGGAGCAATTGCGACGGGCCGATATGGCGGCGATGCTCTCGACCAACCTCGTCGCGCCTTTCGATCTTGCGCGCCGCGCGGCGCCGCTGATGCAGGCGCGCGAATACGGGCGGATCATCAACATCACCTCGATCGCGGCCGATATCGCCCGGGGCGATGTGCTCTACACTGCCAGCAAGGGCGGGCTCGCCGCGCTGACCCGTGCGCTGGCGGCTGAACTGGGCGCCACCGGGATCACGGTCAACGCCGTCGCCCCGGGCTATTTCGCTACCGAAGCGAATGGCGAAATGACCGCCGATCCGGAAATCGCACGGCACCTTGCCCGCCGGACCTCGCTGGGCCGTTGGGGCGAACCGAGCGAGATCGCCGGGGCAGTCGCTTTCCTTGCCGCGCCCGAGGCGAGCTATATCACCGGCCATACGCTGGCGGTCGATGGCGGTTATCTGACCCACTTCTGACTTGCTTTACCGCGCAGAATCGCTATCAGCGCGCCCTTCACCGACACGTGATTCATCTGCCGGTCTGGCCGTAAGGGCTGCCAGGGCTGGTTGGACGTGTCTCTGTCAAGGAGATGAAAATGCCCAAGCTTAAGACCAAAAGCGGTGTGAAGAAGCGCTTCAAGATCACTGCGACCGGCAAGGTCAAGCATGGTGTCGCCGGCAAGCGCCACCGCCTGATCAGCCACAATGCGAAGTATATTCGCCAGAACCGCGGCACCACTGTCCTGTCGGAAGCCGACAGCAGAACGGTGAAAAAGTGGGCCCCCTACGGCCTCGACTGAGCGCGAATTAAGGAGAATACGAAATGCCTCGCATCAAACGCGGCGTCACCACGCGCCAGAAGCACAAGCGTCTACTGGATCAGGCGAAGGGCTATCGCGGCCGTCGCAAGAACACGATCCGCGTCGCCCGTCAGGCCGTCGAAAAGGCCGGCCAGTACGCCTATCGCGACCGCAAGGTTAAGAAGCGGAGCTTCCGCGCGCTGTGGATCCAGCGCATCAATGCCGCGGTCCGCGCCGAAGGTCTTACCTACTCGCAGTTCATGCACGGCACTAAGCTCGCTGGCATCGAACTCGACCGCAAGGTCATGGCCGACCTGGCGATGAACGAATCGGCCGCCTTCAAGGCGATCATCGATCAGGCCAAGAAGGCGCTGCCCGCCTAAGTTGCGGTCCGTACCCGGAATTGCGAAGGGCGCTCCGTATGGGGCGCCCTTTTGCGTTGGGCCGCTTGCCGCCGTTCGCCAAGGCGTTATGAGCTTTTGGCAGGGGAAACGGGGGGCGCGTGGCCGAGGGTGATGTGATCGATGTGCGCTTCTTCGCACCGCCGGCCGATCTGGCGCATTGCTTCACGACATTCTACCGGCTGGAAGTGAATGTTCCGCCAGGCGAAAAGCTCGAGGACTGGCTACAGCCCGAATGGGGCAACCTTCGCTTCTTCACCGATGATCCTCCGACTGCGCAAGCGCTCAAGGGCCCGCGCGTCGATGGCGCCCGTTTCCAGGCGACCGGTCCCAGTTCCTGCATGACCCACTTCACGCTCGGCCGTACCCGCATGTGGGGCATCGGCTTGCGCCCGCTCGGCTGGGCACGGTTCGTCGCCGACGATGCCAGCGCACATGCCAACACGGTGGTCGATGGCGAAGCGGCACCGCCGTTCGCGCGCTTTGCCCCGCTATGCGATGTCCTGTGCACGCGGGCCCGGTCCGATGAAGAGCAGTTCGATGCGCTGGCCAGCTTCTTTCGCCAGCTTGCCGAACCTCCGCGCGACCAGCCGCGGATCCAGCGGGTGCACGAGGTCATGGTCGACCCGCGGCTGCTGCAGGTCGAGGAGTTCGCCCGGCGCAGCGGCTTGTCCAAGCGAACGCTGGAGCGCGTGTGCGCCCGCCATTTCGGGTTCGCACCGCGTCTGCTGCTGCGCCGGCAACGGTTGATGCGCAGTCTTGCGGCATTCATGCTCGAACCCCGCGCCAGCTGGTCCGCAGTGATCGACCGCCATTACCACGACCAGTCGCATTTCGTGCACGAGTTCCACGCTTTCATGGGCTGCACACCGAGCGACTACGCCGCGCAGCCGCATCCCGTCTTGGGTGCGTTCATGGCCGAGCGCAAGCGGATATTGGGATCACCCGTACAGACGCTCGATCCGCCGACATAGCGGTCGATCAACGGATGCTTTTTTGCTAGCCGGGATGCCAAGGGCGTTTTTACGATGATTTCAACGCATCAGGGCCGGTCATATTCTTGCGCGGAGAACCCGCGATGAGCACGGGGGAAGCGTCGGCGGGTGTCGCGCTGCGGTTCTTCCTGCCGCCCCGCCGATTGCGTCCCTTCATCACCACCCTCTATCATATGGAAATCTCAGGTGCCGAGGACGAGCCGGTGGTCGACTGGCTCCACCCCGAATGGGCCAATCTGCGCATCATTCCCGAACGCACAGTCGCAGCCGGGATGCGCGGCCAGCCGCTCGAGCGCATGCCGCGGGCGGTAATGGCCGGGCCGACCAGTTTTGCCACGCATTTCAGCGCATACACCGGCCGGTCGTGGGGTATCGGCCTGATGCCGCGGGGGTGGGCGCGGCTGACCGATACGCCCGCCAGCGCCTACGCCGATCGGTACAGCGACGTCGAGAAAGACCCCGCGTTCGATCATCTGCGGAGCCTGTGCGCCTGTGTCCCCGCAGCAAACGGAAATCTCCTTGCCGAACGCGACGCCCTGGTGCGCGGACTGGACCGTCTGCTGGCGCAGCCCGTCGCGCGCGAAGAGGACATCCTGCGTCTGGAGGAGGCGCTGACCGACCCACGGTTCCACACCGTGGCCGAACTGGCTGAAGCGCTGGGTATGAGCCCGCGGACGATGGAACGGTTCTGCAGCCGGGTATTCGGGTTCTCGCCCCAATTGCTGCTGCGCCGCCAGCGCTTCGTGCGCAGCTTGGCCAAGTTCATGCTCGATCCCTCGCTCAAATGGATCGACACGCTCGACGGACATTATCACGATCAGGCCCACTTCGTCCGCGACTTCAAGCGCTTCATGCTGATGTCGCCGAGCGAATACGCCAGCCGGCCCCACCCGGTGCTGGCTGCAGCAGCGCATGCGCGCCTGGCCGTGGCGGGTCAGGCGATGCAGGTCCTGCACGAACCCAGCGCCGATTGAGCACAGCGGATCGTGCGGGCCGATCACCAAACTGGGCTTTAGCATTGGGGCACTTGGCGCTAGGGCCAGCGGGTAGTCCCATCCGACAGTTCCAAGCCAGGCAGAATGACCGACCTCGACCAACTCAAGACCGATGCGCTGACGCGGATCGAAGATGCTCCCGATGCAGCTGCGCTCGAAGCGCTGCGGATCGAATTCCTCGGCAAGCAGGGGTCGATTTCGGGCTTGATGAAAACGCTCGGCAAGATGTCGCCCGAAGACCGGCAGGTTCAGGGGCCGCTGCTCAATGGCCTGCGGACCGCGGCCGCCGATGCGATTGCCGCGCGCAAGGAAGTGCTCGAGGATGCGGAGCTCGAAGCGCGCCTTGCCACGGAAGGCCTCGACCTGACGCTGCCGGCGCCAGTCATGCCGAGCGGCTCGGTCCATCCAGTCAGCCAGGTGATGGATGAACTGGCGGAGATATTCGCCGACCTCGGCTTCTCGGTCGCCACCGGGCCGGAGATCGAGGACGACTGGCACAATTTCACCGCGCTCAACATGGCCGAAACGCATCCGGCGCGGGCGATGCACGACACCTTCTATTTCCCCGACAATGATAGCGACGGGCACCGCATGCTGCTGCGCACGCATACTTCGCCGGTGCAGATCCGCTCGATGGTCGAGGTTGCTTCGAAGGATGCAGGGGGCGCGCCGATCCGGATCATCGCCCCGGGCCGCGTCTATCGCAGCGACAGCGATGCGACGCACACGCCGATGTTCCACCAGGTCGAAGGGCTGGTGATCGATCGCGATATTCACCTGGGCCATCTCAAGTGGACGCTGGAGACCTTTCTCAAGGCCTTCTTCGAACGCGACGACATCGTGCTGCGCCTGCGCCCGTCCTACTTCCCCTTCACCGAGCCGTCGGTCGAGGTCGATGTCGGCTGGCAGGATGTGAAGGGCCGCCGCGTGCTCGGCGGTGACGGCGATGCACCGGGCCATGGCTGGATGGAACTGCTGGGCAGCGGCATGGTCAATCGCCGCGTGCTCGAGTTCGCCGGGCTCGACGCCGACGAATGGCAGGGCTTCGCCTTCGGCGTGGGCGTCGACCGCCTCGCCATGCTCAAATACGGGATGGACGATTTGCGGGCCTTCTTCGATGGCGACGGACGCTGGCTCGATCATTACGGCTTCAGCCCGTTCGACCAGCCGACCCTTTCCGCAGGCGTAGGAGCGAAGGCATGAAGTTCTCGCTCGATTGGCTCAAACACTTCCTCGACACCGATGCTTCGGTGCCGGAAATCGCAGCTGCGCTCAACCGGATCGGCCACGAGGTCGAAGGCATCGAGGACCCGGCGGAAAGGCTCGCAGGGTTCCGCGTCGCCAAGGTGCTGACCGCCGCCAAGCATCCCGATGCCGACAAACTGCAGGTGCTGAGCGTCGACACGGGCGAGGGCGATCCGCTGCAGGTCGTCTGCGGCGCGCCCAATGCGCGTGCGGGCATGAAGGGGGTGCTGGGCCTGCCCGGCGCGGTGGTTCCGGCCAATGGCATGGAACTGCGCAAGAGCGCGATCCGCGGGGTCGAATCGAACGGCATGATGTGTTCGGTGCGCGAGCTCGAACTGGGCGATGAACACGACGGCATTATCGAACTTCCCGAGGACGCGCCGGTCGGCACCAGCTTTGCCGAATACAGCGATGCCTCGCCCGTGTTCGACGTCGCGATAACGCCCGACCGCCCCGATTGCATGGGCGTGCTGGGCATTGCGCGCGATCTTGCTGCTGCGGGGCTGGGGACATTCAAACCGGTCGACGTGCCGGCCATCGCGGGTGACGGCGCCTGCCCGGTCGAAGTGAAGATCGAGGACACGGAAGGCGTCCCCGCCTATTTCGCCCGGGTGATCCGCGGCGTTCGCAACGGCCCGTCGCCCGACTGGATGCAGCGTCGGCTCAAGGCTGCAGGCCAACGGCCGATCAGCGCGCTGGTCGATTGCACCAATTACCTGATGTTCGCGACCGGGCGCCCGGCGCATGTCTACGACCTTACCAAGCTGACCGGTGCGATGGTCGCCCGCCGCGCTGCGACTGGTGAGAGCGTCGAGGCGCTGAACGAGAAGACCTACACGCTCGACGAGACGATGACCGTGATTGCCGATGATAGCGGCGTCCATGATATCGGCGGGATCATGGGCGGCGCGCATTCGGGCGCGGCGGAGGACACTTGCGATGTCCTGCTCGAGATTGCCTATTTCGATCCCGAGCGCATCGGTGTGACCGGGCGCAAGCTGGGTCTTGCCTCCGATGCACGTACGCGCTTCGAGCGCGGCGTCGACCCGGCGTTTCTCGACGACGGTCTGGCGCTGCTGACCGACCTGATCATCCAGACCTGCGGCGGCCAGCCGACCGATGTTGTGCGCGTGGGCGAGCCGCCTGCCGAAGCCAAGCTCGTGGCATTCGATCCCGCGCTGACCGCGCGTCTGGGCGGTGTCGAAATCGGCGAAGACGAACAGCGCCGCATTCTCAAGGCGCTCGACTTCACCGTCGGGGCCGACTGGCAGGTCACCTGTCCGCCGCGCCGCCATGATATCGAGGGCGCGGCCGACCTGGTCGAGGAAGTGGTCCGCATTTACGGTCTCGATCACGTTGCCAGCACCGCGCTACCCCGCGCCGAAGGCGTGGCCACGCCGACCGCATCGCCGCAGCAGCAGCTCGAACGCAAATTGCGCCGCGCTGCAGCGGCACGCGGACTCAACGAAGCGGTGACCTGGTCCTTCCTCCCCACCGCCGAGGCCGAGCATTTCGCCGACGGGGCACGGCTGTGGGTGCTCGACAACCCGATCAGCGAAGACATGAAGGCGATGCGGCCTTCATTGATCCCCGGCCTGCTGTCGGCCGCTAAGCGCAATGCCGATCGCGGGAGCGACGGGTCGCGTCTGTTCGAGCTTGGACGCCGCTATTTCCGCGGCA
>Ga0208453_100215_pt1 | contig 10778 bp, 6 predicted proteins | sample Virmet3737_250_FD_185738 | JGI IMG/M metagenome (GOLD analysis project Ga0208453, IMG submission 185738) | Marine viral communities from the Southern Atlantic ocean transect to study dissolved organic matter and carbon cycling - metaG 3737_250... | ecosystem: Environmental > Aquatic > Marine >...
AGGAGATACAATATGATCGGCAAGGTAATCGGAGCATTCGTCGGCGACAGGCTCGCCAAGCAGACCGGCGGCATTGGCGGCGCCAGCGGCGCGGCACTGGGTGTCGTCGCCACGGCAGTCCTGCGGCGCATGAGCCTGCCCGCAATGCTGGCCCTGGGCGTCGGCGGCTATGTCGCCAAGCGCGTCCTCGACAAGCGCGAGGAGGGCAGCGACAGTGCTTCCCCGCCTAAGACTTCGACGGCCCCGGCGACCAAGGCCGCTTAGGCGGAGGTCGCAGCGAAGTGCGCAAAAGGGCTGTCCCGCAAGGGGCAGCCCTTTTGCTATCAGGGGAACAACGGGTTTGCATATCGCCGAACCCTTTCTATGGTCGGTCCAGGGATTCCCCCAAAAAGTCAGACAAAATCGCGCCGCACCCCGGTGCGCTTGCGCAGGAGACGACATGCCAGCAGAGCCCGATCACCCAATCGATCCTCCGCTGATAGACTTACCCATCAAGACCGCGTCGCGCGGCTTTTACGACGGCTTCAGCCGCGAGGTCACGATCCCGTCGAAGGTGATCGTCTCCCTCCTGATCATGTGGGCGATCTTCTTCCCGGTCAGCGCCAGCGAAACGCTGTCTGCGGCCAATTCGAGCATCATCGCCACCTTCTCCGGCTGGTACGTCTACCTCGTCGCTTTCCTGATGTTCACCTGCTTCGTGCTCGCGCTGTTCCCTCAATCGGGTACGCTGCGGATAGGCAATCCGGGTGAAAAGCCCGAGTTCGGTCGCTTCTCCTGGTTCGCCATGCTGTTCGGCGCGGGCATCGGGATCGGCATGCTCACCTATTCGACCGGCGAACCGCTGGCGCACTTCTCGAACAATCCGGACATCATCCGCGGCCTGGTGGACGCGCGGACCGCCGAAGCGGTGCGTCCGGCCTATATCTACACCTTTCTCCACTGGGGCTTTGCAGCCTGGGGCACCTATGCGCTGGTCGGCCTGGCGATTGGCTATGTCGCCTATCGCCGCAATCTGCCGCTGACGATCCGTTCGGCGCTCGCGCCGCTGTTCGGCCTGCGCCTGTCGGGCGTCTGGGGGCACCTGGTCGATATCGTGGCCGTAGTGGCGACAATCTTGGGCGTCGCGGTTACCATGGGGATCGGCGTGGAGCAGTTCGTCATGGGTCTCGCCCGGCTGGGTGTGGGCGACTGGCTGCTGGATCCGGACGGTTCTTCCTCGATCGCGGCGGTCATCCTGTCGCTGCTGGTTCTCGTCGGGGCTTCGACGATAAGCGCGCTTTCGGGCGTGGGCCGCGGGATCAAATGGCTCTCGAACCTAAATATGGGGCTGTCTTTCGCCTTGCTTGCCCTGTTCGCAATCGTCGGCTCGGCGTTCGGCGGCCTCAAGTTGCTGGGTGTGGGCGTGTGGGATTACCTGCGCACGCTGGTGCCCAACTCGCTGACGCTGTTCGACGCAGGCGGCGAATTCGGGGATGCGCTGGTGCAATGGCAGCTCGACTGGTCGGTGTTCTACTGGGCTTGGTGGATTGCCTTCGCCCCCTTCGTCGGCATGTTCATCGCGCGCATTTCGCGCGGGCGCACCATCCGGGAATATGTGTTCGGCGTGGTGCTGGTGCCGTCGCTGATGTGTTTCTTCTGGATGGCCATGGTCGGGGGAACCGCGATCGATCTCGAGCTAAGCGGCGCCGCGCAGGGGGGCATCGTCAACGCAGCGATGTCGGACCAGCTCTTCGCGACGCTGGCAGTCCTGCTCGATCCGGCTGTCGCCGCAGTCGTGTCGGGCCTCGTCGTCCTTCTGTTGATGACCTATCTCATCACCTCCGCCGACAGCGCGATTCTCATCGTCAACACGATAAATGGGGCGGGGGAAAGCGAAAGCGAGCGCAACCATCACATCCTGTTCTGGGGCGTGGCGCTGGCCTTCGTCGTCGGCAGCATGCTGATCCTCGGCGGCATCGATGCGATCCGCATAACGATGATCATCGGGGCGCTGCCATTCAGCTTTGTCGTCGCCATCATGGGGGTCGCGATCCTCAAGGCGGTGATTTACGACCTGTTCCGCAAGCACCATGGCGTGCCGACCACGGCCCAAGGATGTGCGGAAGCGGCCGAGGGCAAGTAACGCGCGCACTAATGCGCCGCCTTCTTGGCGGGGCCCAGCAGTGCAGTCTGGCCGTCATTTGAATGGCACTTGGTCATCCAATAGTACCGTGAGAACTGCATTTGAATAGAACAAGTCCAAAAAATGAATATTTGCTTCATACATAGACTGTTCTGAAAGTAACGCGGGACGAAGATTTGAATGTTGTTTTGATGCAACAGCCCTGCGGTTAATCTTGCGCAGCGGCCCGCTGGACGGTGGCCGCCTTTCCTTCGCCTTGTTATTGGCTCCCGAGGCGACGGTTCTCCAGTAAATTCGCGCCCGTCTTTTTGCCAGCCGGACCCTGGTCTGTGAGCCGGCACCCGAGCATTAATCGAGAATGAGGGAATCCCCGACATGAAATATCTCGTCAGCGGCGCGTCGCTTGGCGCGCTGGCTATCGCAACCGCAGCGCCCGTGGCCGCGCAGGACGTGGCTCCTGCAGCCGAACAGCGGCAGGGCGGCGTCAACGTCATCATCGTGACCGCGCAAAAGCGCAGCGAAGACCTGCAGGATGTTCCCGTGTCGGTTTCGGCGATCGGTGAAGAAGGGCTCGAAGAGCTCGCCATCGACACCTTCGAGGATTACCTCGAACAGCTGCCGACCGTGACAGCAGGCGGCAGCGGGCCGGGCCAGAACACCATCTACATCCGCGGCCTGGCCTCGACCACGCCCAATCTCACCACCGCCGGTGTCGCCGGCCTCGCGCCCAACGTCGCGATGTATCTCGACGAACAGCCGCTCGCACAGCCGGGCCGCAACCTCGACGTCTATGCCGCCGACCTTGCGCGGATCGAAGTGCTGTCGGGACCGCAGGGTACGCTGTTCGGTGCCAGTTCGCAGGCGGGCGTCGTTCGCCTGATCACCAACAAGCCCGATCTCGGCGGCTTCGATGCGGGCGTGAATGCCGGCGTGTCCTTCACCAAGGGCGGCGAAACCAGCTACAAGGCTGATGCGATGATCAACGTGCCGGTCACCGACACGTTCGGTCTGCGCGGGGTCTTCTATCTCGACGACCAGGGCGGTTACATCGACAATGTCGCCGGCACCCGCAACGCCAGCGAAAGCGCGCGCTTCCGCCCGGCCGGGACCGTCCGTTCGAACGGCGTTCCCGTCAGCCCGCTGCGCGGCGGCTTCCAGGCCGGCGCCGACCTGTCGAACGTGAACTTCATCAATGCCGACAACGCCGGCATGGTCGAAGACGATTTCAACGACACGCAATATGCCGGCTTCCGTGCGACCGCGCTGTGGGAAGTCACGCCCGACTGGACGGTGACGGTCGCGCATTCGCGCCAGAGCGTCGAAAGCGATGGCGTGTTCTTCGCCGATCCCGAACTCGGCGGCCTCGATGACCTCGAGATCCAGCGCTACGAGGAAGACCGCCTCGAAGACGACTTCTCGAACACCAGCTGGACGGTCGAGGGCCGGCTGGCGATGCTCGATGTCGTCTATACCGGCGCCTACACCGATCGTGAGACCGAACAGCGCGTCGACTATTCCGACTATCTCTTCGTCGGCCAGTACCTGCCGTATTACATCTGCGACGGCAGCGTCAGCTATCCGGGTGCCGGCAACGATCCCAGCGGCACCTGTCAGGCACCCAATCTCTATGTGACCTCGGCCAGCAAGACGACCGTGTTCACGCAGGAACTGCGCTTCAGCACGCCGGCGGAAAACCGCTGGCGCGTGACCGCAGGCGGTTTCTATTCGGATCTCGAACTGCAGGAACGCAACGACTTCGCCTATCCGGGCAATGTCCTCGCGCAGCCCTTCGGCCCGTTCGCGCCGAACTTCCCGCAGGACGGCTTCACCAGCGCCCCGGGCCCGTTCCCGGCCGACACGATCTTCCGCAACGACATCCGTCGTACCGATGAACAGTTCGGCATTTTCGGCGAAGCCAGCTTCGACATCGTACCCGACTTGCTGACAGTCACGCTCGGCGCGCGGTATTACGACATCGAAGTCGATTTCGAAGGCAGCGCGAACGGCAGCTTCTGCAACAGCGGCGCGGCTACCGATGCCAATGCCTTCGGCACCGATCTCAACGATCTGTACGACGGCGACGGCGAATACACCTTCATCGGTTCGTGCGACGCTTCGCTGCGCCAGACCTTCGACCTGAACGACAGCCTGGCCGATATCCAGGCTGCGGGCCTGACCCCCACGCAGGCGCAGCAGGTCTTCAACGCAGTGCGCGCTCCCGATGCGGCGAAGACCGACGGGTTCATCTACAAGGGCACGGTTACCGTGACCCCGACGCAGGACCTGCTGTTCTACGCGACCTATTCGGAAGGTTTCCGTCCCGGCCTGCTCAACCGTCCGGGCGGCGCGACCAATGGTGCCGGCTTCACCGTCCCGTTCGAACTCGAGACCGACGAGGTCAAGAACTACGAACTGGGCTGGAAGCTCGATCTCGCCGATGGTCAGGTGCGTTTCAACGGCAGCGCCTTCTATGTCGACATCAGCCGACTGCAGACCACCATCTTCGACCCCTCGATCACCAATCTGTTCTTCTCGGCCAACGCCGCGGATGCCGAGATCAAGGGCGTGGAAGCGGACTTCACCTTCGCGCCCTATTCGGCGCCCGGTCTGACCGTTGCAGGGGCATTCTCTATCCTCGACACCGAGATCACCGAAGTGCTGATCCCGACCAACGACGTCGTCGCGGGTTCGGACCTCGCATTCGCCCCGTCCTTCCAGGGCAATTTGCGGGTACGCTACGAATGGGACCTGTCCGATACGCTGGAAGCCTATGTCCAGCCGCAGGTCAGCTATTCGGCGTCGAAATTCACCGATGTGGTCGAAATCAACAAGCTCGAGCTCGACAGCTACACCGTCGTCGATTTCGCTGCCGGCGTCATGTCGAACAACTGGAAGTTCGAAGTCTTCGGCGACAATCTGTTCGACGAGCGCGCGCAGATCTCGGGCAATTACGTCAACGACCGTGCGCGGATCACCACCAACCGTCCGCTGACGGTCGGTTTCCGGGTCGGCTACGACTACTGATCCGGTTCACCGGGAAACAGGACGGCGGGGGCGAACACGGGTTCGCCTCCGCCGTTTCTCTTTGTAAGGGTCGCAGGCAATGACGACACGCGACGACAGATTGGCGCAGGCGCAGAAGGCGCTGCAGGCAGGCGACTTCGAGAAAGGAATGGCGCTCGCTGCCGCGCTGGTGGACGAGGATCCGGGCGACAGCGAAGCGCTCTACATGGCCGCCGTCGCCGCGCGCTATCTCAAGCGCTTCGACGAGGCCGAACGGCACCTTGCGGCGCTGCATGCGGCGATGCCCGAATACGGGCGCGCCTGGCAGGAGGCAGGGCATCTCGCCCGTGCGCAGGACGACAGGGCCGCTGCAATTGCGGCCTTCGGCCGTGCCACACGGTTCAATCCTGCGCTCGAAGCCAGCTGGCGTGCGCTGGCCGAGCTGGAACAGGCGGCCGGTCGCCCAACCGCTGCCGAGGCGGGGCGTGCACAGGCCGAGCGTGTTGCCCGCCTGCCGCGCGAACTGGTCGCGGTGATGCACCATCTTCACGAGGGCCGACTGCTGCGCGCGGAGGAGATCTGCCGCCATTTCCTGCGCGCCAACCCGCGCAATGTCGAAGGCATGCGATTGCTGGCCCAGATCGGCATCAAGCTGGGCATTCTCGATGACGCCGAATTCCTGCTCGACAGCGCCAGGGCTTTCGAGCCCGACAACATCCAGGTCCGGCTCGACTATATCGACGCGCTGCGGCGCCGCCAGAAATTTGCTCAGGCGCGGACCGAGGCCGAAGCCCTTCATGCGCGCGATCCCGAAAACCCGCTGTTCCAGTCGCATCTGGCGATCGAGAGCATGCAGACGAGCGACTACGACCGGGCCTTCGAATTGTTCGATGCCATTCTTGCCAAGCTACCCGGCGATCCGGCGACGCTCACCAGCAAGGGCCACGCGCTCAAGACCACCGGGGCGCAGGATGACGCGGTGGCCAGCTATCAGGCCGCCATTGCTGCCAAGCCCGACCATGGCGATGCGTGGTACGCACTGGCGAACCTCAAGACCTATCGCTTCACCGACGATGAAATCGTGCGCATGCGCGAAGAGGCCGGGCGGCCCGACCTTGCCTTCATGGACCGCGTCCACCTGTCTTTCGCGCTGGGCAAGGCGCTGGAAGATCGTGCCGACTACGCCGACAGTTTCGCGCATTATGAACGCGGCAATACGCTGAAACGGGCGCAGACCCGGTACAGCGCCGACGCCATGACAGCGGAGCTGGCGAAGCAGCGCGAGCTGTGCACTGCCGATCTCTTCGCCAGGCATGCCGGCAGTGGGCACGATGCGCCCGATCCGATCTTCATCGTGGGTCTTCCACGCGCGGGATCGACCTTGCTCGAACAGATCCTCGCCAGTCACAGCCAGGTGGACGGTACGCTGGAACTGCCCAATATCCTCGCGCTGGCGCACCGCCTGCGCGGGCGCAAGGCCGGCCAGTCACGCTATCCCGAAATCCTGCACGAGCTCGGCAGCGACCAGCTCGCTGCCTTTGGCGCGAAGTTCATCGAGGATACGCGGGTGCACCGGCAGAACGCGCCGTTCTTCATCGACAAGATGCCGAACAATTTCCGCCACATCGGCCTGATCCATCTGATCCTCCCCAATGCCAAGATTATCGACGCGCGCCGCGCGCCGCTCGACTGCTGTTTCTCGGGCTTCAAGCAACTCTTCGCCGAGGGGCAGGAGTTCACCTACGGCCTCGCCGAGGTGGGACGCTATTACGCCGATTATGTCGATCTGATGGATCACTGGGACACGGTGCTGCCGGGAAAGGTTCTGCGGGTGCAGCACGAAGACGTGCTCGACGACCTCGAAGGCCAGACACGGCGGATGCTCGATTACCTCGGCCTGCCGTTCGAGGAGCAGTGTCTCGAGTTCCACAAGACCCGCCGGGCAGTGCGCACGGCAAGCAGCGAACAGGTCCGGCGACCGATCAACCGCAGCGGGCAGGACGCCTGGAAGCCCTACGATCCATGGCTCGCACCGCTACGCGAAGCGCTGGGCCAGCACGGCTGAGCCGGATTTGCGGCGGGGATCGATCCGATAGCGTCTGGCGGAAATGGTGGGCGCGGCAAGGATTGAACTTGCGACCCCACCCGTGTGAAGGGTGTGCTCTACCACTGAGCTACGCGCCCGCCCGGTGCTGTCCGCGGCGTTCGCAGCGGAAGGGCAGGGGCGCGCCTTTACTGTGCGAATCGCCGCGTGGCAAGCGCCCTAGCCGATCACCAGCTGCACAATCCGCGCGAGCCAGCCGGTGGCGGCCCGGTCCTGCGCTGCAGCGGGCTGCGGGGCGGGGCAGGCAAGGCAATAGGCCTGGACGCCCCGCGTTCCCAGCAAGCGATCCGCATCCGCGGCGATGCGGGCGACAAACGCCGACCGGCTCTGCGTCATGCGGGCAATCACATCGCCGCCCGAGCCGGTCTCTTCCCCGTCGCCGATCAGCCATTGCCGGAGCAGCGTGTCGTAGGTCGACGGCGCTTCGCCCAGATAGAGCACGTGCCAGTCGGTGCCGAGTTCGGCCCGTTCGGCGGTCCATGCCAGTGCTTCCTCGATACCGCCATATTCGTCGACCAGCCGTAGCTGCCGGGCGGTACCGCCATCCCATACTCGGCCCTGGCCGACCGCATCGGCCTGTTCGCGCGTCAGGCTGCGCGCCTCGCCCACGCGCTCGAGGAAATCCTCGTAACCGTCTTCGATGAAGGCCTGCAGGATAGCATCGGTTTCGGGAGTGAACCCGGCGATCAGATCGGGCTGGCCCGACAGCGGCGTGGTGCGCACGCCATCGCTGGTGACACCCGCCATTGCAGCGGTTTCCTCGAACGTCGGGATCACTGCGAAAATGCCGATCGAACCGGTAATGGTCTCGGGTTCGGCGAAAATGCGATCGGCGGGCGTGGACACCCAGTAACCGCCGCTGGCTGCCACATTGGCCATCGACACCGCGATGGGAATATCGCGCGCCTTGTGCCGCAGGATCGCATCGCGGATCAGCTCGCTGGCGAGCACCGAACCGCCCGGCGAATCGACCCGTACGACCAGCCCGGCAAGCTCCTGCTCGAGCGCGTCGTCGAGCAGCCTAGCGATCCGGTCGCCGCCCGCGGTGCCAGGTCCGGCATCGCCATCGACGATTTCGCCCGCCACCGTGATCACCCCGATGGGCCGCCCGGCATCGGGCAGCGGATTGTCCTCGAGCCAGGCGTTGAGTTCGGTGTGGGGGTAGGCGTTGGGACCCTCCGCCCAGTCGTCTTCGCCGACGAGTTCGACCACACGTTGTTCGAAATCGGCGCGAGTGCCAAGTTTGTCGACAAGCCCCGCCTGCAAGGCGGCGGTAGCCAGATCGCCGCCCGCCGCTTCGATCCACGCGACCGGCTGGTCGGTGATCCGCGCGACATCGGCGGCGGGGCGGGCCTTCTTGAGATTGGCGCGGTATTCTTCCCACAGCGTCTCATACAGCGCACGGGCATTTTCGCGCGCGGGGTCGGACATGCCGGCCCGGCTGTAGGGTTCGACCGCGCTCTTGTATTCGCCGACCTTGTAGACGCGTGCGTTCACCTTGAGCTTGTCGAGCAGGCCCGCGTAATAGAGCCGCTCGCCCCCGGGCCCGGCAATCACTGCGCCGCCCAGCGGGTTGACCCAAACCTCGCTGGCATGCGCGGCGAGCAGCATGCCGTCGTCGGTATAGGCGGTGGCATAGGCCAGCACGGGCTTTTCCGCGGCGCGCACTCGGTCGAGCGCTTCGCCGATCGCCTGCATATGCACCTGTCCGCCGCCGAGGAAACGGTCGAGATCGAGCACCACGGCCGAAATCCGTTCGTCTCCGGCAGCTTCGTCAAGCGCGTGGATCACGTCGCGGGCCTGGTATTCGCCGACCGGCGCGGTGCCCGAAAGCAGGGCGGCGATCGGGTCGATCTCGGTCCGTTCCTCGACGACGACGCCGCTCAGATCGAGCAGCAAGGCGCCATCGCGCACGGCGGCCGGGCTGGGGCGCGCAGTCAGCACGGCAAACAGGGCGGTAAAGAACAGCAGCATGAAGACGAGCACCAGCCCGTCCTTGATGCCAACCAAAAGCCGCCAGACCTTACCAGCAAACTGCATGCGTCAAATCTCCTGTTGGAAATCGAACTAGGGCAGCGCTGCGGCCAACGCCACTGGAAAGCGCTTGAGCGCCCCACGCAGCTCGACTAAGGGCGTGGTCTCAATGACATCGACGGAAACCTCGCCTCACGCCGCCCGCTATCCCGCGGGCGCGCTCGCTTTCCCGCATCGCGACCTGATCGGGATCGGCCAGCTCGAACGGCACGAGATCCTGTTCCTGCTCGACGAGGCGGAGCAGTGGGTCGCGCTCAACCGGCAGGCGACCAAGCGCGAGAACCGGCTGGCCGGGCTGACGGTGATCAACGCCTTCTTCGAGAATTCCACGCGCACGCTGCTGAGCTTCGAGATCGCGGGCAAGCGGCTGGGGGCGGATGTCGTCAACATGCACGCTGCCCAGTCGTCGGTGAAAAAGGGCGAGACGCTGATCGATACCGCGATCACGCTCAACGCGATGCGCGCCGACGCGATCGTGATCCGCCACGGTTCGAGCGGGGCGACCCAGCTGATCGCCGACAAGGTCGGCTGCCCCGTGCTCAACGCGGGCGACGGGCAGCACGAGCATCCGACCCAGGCGTTGCTCGATGCGCTGGCGCTGCGCCATGCGCTGCGCGACAGGGGCGAGGCGGCGGACGATTTCACCGGGCTGAAGATCGTGATCTGCGGGGACATCCTGCACAGCCGGGTCGCGCGCTCCAACCTGCTGTGCCTGCAGGCGCTGGGGGCCACCGTGCGGCTATGCGCCCCGCCGGCGCTCATGCCCGCCGGCATCGAAGCGATGGGCGCCGAGGTGTATCACGATTTCGATGCGGCGCTGGACGGTGCCGATGTGGTCATGATGCTGCGCCTCCAGAACGAAAGGATGAGCGGCCAGTTCATTCCTTCCGCGCGCGAATACCACCATCTCTACGGGCTAACGAAGACCCGGCTCAGGCAGGCATCGCAAGACGCGCTGGTCATGCATCCGGGGCCGATGAACCGCGGGGTGGAGATCGACAGCGAGGTGGCCGACATGATCGACCGCTCGATCATCACTCGGCAGGTGGAAATGGGAGTCGCGATCCGCATGGCTACGCTCGACGTGCTGACACGCCGTTCACGCGGTGTCCCCGGATGGGGAGATGTGGCATGAAGCAGCAACGACCGCTGACGATAGAAGGTGGCCGGCTGGTCACGCCCGCTGGCGTGCAGGGCGGCGCGCTCCGGCTGGTCGACGGTTGCATCGACGGCATCGGCACGGCCGCGCAGGACGGTGACGAAGTGATCGATGCGGGGGGCGCGCTGGTCGCTCCCGGGCTGGTCGATCTCGGCGTCTTTGCGATCGACAAGCCGGCCTTCCATTTCGGCGGGATTACCCGCGCTGCGTTGATGCCCGATCAATCACCGCGCCTCGATCTGCCGAGCCGTGTTTCCTATATTGCCAAGAGCGGCAAGCCCGATTTCTGGGTCCACCCGCTCGCCGCCGCCACGCGTGATCTGGCCGGGGCCGAAATCGCCGAACTGGGCCTGATG
>Ga0208453_100218_pt1 | contig 10702 bp, 17 predicted proteins | sample Virmet3737_250_FD_185738 | JGI IMG/M metagenome (GOLD analysis project Ga0208453, IMG submission 185738) | Marine viral communities from the Southern Atlantic ocean transect to study dissolved organic matter and carbon cycling - metaG 3737_250... | ecosystem: Environmental > Aquatic > Marine >...
GGGCCGGGGCGCGCGCGGTTCCGCCGGCCTATTCGTTGCGCGTGGCAATCCAGCTCCCGCAGATCACCAGCACGGCGACTGAAATCCAGTACCAGGGATGGCCGAGCGTATACCAGGTGAAGACCGCGCCAATGGCCATCGCGCCGATCGCCATGGTCTTCGACCTGCGGCTGATCGCACGGCGCTCGCGCCAGTCTTTCACATGCGGCCCCCAGTGGGGATGATCGAGGATCTTCTGCTCGAGCTCGGGGCTCGACCGGGCGAAGAAATAGACTGCCAGGAGGAGAAAAGGCACGGTCGGCATGATGGGCAGGGCCGCACCCACGGCGCCAAGCCCGACGGCAAGGAAGCCGAGGCCCTTGTAGAGCGGCCGTTTCAAGTCACCCGGCCGCGATTCGCGCCGCGTGCTCCCGGACGAGTGCAATCATGTTCGGCACGCCCTGCGTGCGATTGCTCGACAGCTGGTTCTTGAGATCGAAGGGTTCGAGCGCGCCAGCCACGTCCATGGCCGCCACTTCGTGGGCAGGGCGATCCTGGACGGCGGCAATCACCAGCGCGACGATCCCCTTGGTGATTGCAGCGTTGCTGTCGGCTAGGAAGTGCAGCGTGTCGGCCTCGCCAGTGGGATAGACCCACACTTGTGCCGAACAGCCGCGCACCAGCGTGGCATCGGTCTTGAGGGCATCGGGCATCGCTTCGAGTTCGCGGCCCAGCTCGATCAGCAGGCGATAGCGTTCGTCGCCTTCGAGGAACTCGTATTCTTCGGCAATGTCGGAAAGTGTGCGCATGGCGCGCCTTTAGCGGGCGTGCCTGCGGGCGTCCATCGCGCTTAGCCGAACAGGCCGCCGGGCCGGGTGAGCGCATGGTACAGCACGTAGAACCAGCCGAAAAAGCCATGGATCGTGGCCCAGACGATCGAGCCGTGCAGGCTCCAGCTGATGGCCACCGCAATGGCACTGCCAAGGCCGATCCCGGCGCGCGCGGCGTCGGTGCGGACCACCGTCACAGGTCGACGCCGCTGGCGATGGCTTCGAGTTTCTTGATCCGTTCCTTCAGGTCGGCCAGCTCGATCCGCGCCGCGCCGATCGTCGATCCGCTGTCGGGCCGATCGGCCGCCGGGTGGCGGTCCAGCTCTTCACGCTTGAGCGCCAGCCAGCCCTGCCAGGCGCGCAGGAGGGCGGCGGCCACGATGGTCAGGCCGACCAGCGCTGCGCCTGCGATTATCAAAGTCGGTTCGAACATAACCTCATGTCCACCTTGAACCTCGCCGCCTCAATCGGACTGCTTGTCGCGCAGTTCTTCGATTTCGGCGGCGATCTGCTTGGTTTGCCGTGCGTCGAGCGAATTGTTGTCGGTCGCGATCCGTTCGAGCACCTTGATGCGTTCGCGCAATTCCTCGACTTCGCGTTTCTCGGCGGCAGAGATACGATCCTCGCTCTCTTGCTGCCGGCTGCGTTCGATGCGTCCCATTGCCCGGTAGCGCTCGCGCATGATGGCGGCGATCGTGGCAATCGCGACGATTGCGACAATGGCGGTCCAGAAACTCATCGGGTCGCTCCCTGCGCCATGGTGCGGTCCTCGATTTCCTGCAGGTCGCGCAATTCGTCGATCTGCGATGCCAGCGCGTGATTGCCGTCGGTGGCAATGCGTTCGAGCACGCGGATGCGTTCTTCCAGCTGGCGATGTTCGGTATTGCCCGTGGCCGCTTGTCCGGCCTTGGCCTCGGCGATCCGCGCTTCCAGCTCGAGCCTCTGCAACTTATGGGCCCGGCTGCGGTTGCCTGCGAGCGTACCGAAGGTCAGCACGATCAGCAGGATGGCGAGCACGAAACCGAAGATCAGAAGCAGGTCGGCATCCATCAGTTGGCATCCTTCGTGTCGCGAAGGCGATCGATCTCATGGGTAAGGTGATAACCGCTGTCGGTGACGATACGTTCGACATTGCCGAGCCGGTCCTTCACCGAACCGAGTTCGGCGCGGAGTTCGGCATTTTCCTGTGTGAGCAGCTTCACCCGTTCGACCGCCTGGTCGTTCTTGGGATAGACCGACTTGCCCCAGCTGTTTTCGAGCGGGTAGCCGTTCTTGACGCGGATCCAGGTATTGGCAACCCAGGCCAGCGACATGGCGATCACGCCGCCGATGACGGTGGTTTCGGTGATGAATTCCATTACGCTTTCTCCCCGCGCTTGAGGTTCAGCGGCACGCCGGCATCGCTTGCCGGCTTGTCGCGCAGCGCCTCGATCTCGTCATGCAGCGAATAGCCGCGGTCGGTGACGATCTTCTCGAGCACCACCATGCGGTCCTGCATGGTGTCGAGCTTGTCATGCAGCTGGCGGTTCTCGGCTTTCAGTGCCTTGGTTTCCGCCGTGTCGCTGCGTTCGGTCTTGCCGCCCCATTCATCCTCGAGCGAATAACCGTGTTTGGCACGGATCCAGTTGTTGATCAGCCAGCCACCGGTGCTCAGCGCGATGATGGCAATGACGAATTCGGGTCCACCCCAATTCATGACCTGTGTTCTCCCTGTTTCATATCGAGCGGTGTTCCGCTGTCGGTCGCTTCCACGCTGCGCTGGTCGCGCAGGGCTTCGATCTGTGTTGCCACGTTGTAGCCGCTGTCCGTCACGATGCGTTCGAGCACCCGGACCCGTTCTTCGAGATCGCCCACGCGGCTGGCATATTGGGCGGCCTTTTCGGCAGTGCTCTCGGCGGTCGCGCTGAGCTGCATCTCTGCCATCTTGTGCTGGTGGCGGGTCCAGATTGCCAGCCCGCCGATCAGGAACGGCGCCAGCGGAATGAGATAGGCCCAGTCGAACATTGCTTGTGTTCCCCCTGTGTCGGTTGCCGGATTACCGGAGGCGTTCGATCTCGGCGGTCAGCCGCGGGTTGTTGCTGACGTAGAAGGTTTCCACTTCGGCCAGGCGGCGGTCGACATCCTTCATCCGGGCGCGGATTTCGCGCGCGGTACGCTTGGGGTTCTGCCGCACGCGCTGCCAGTAGGTCTGCTCTTCGCGGTCGACATAGAGGTGCGCAGGCTTCTTGTTCAGCAGCAGGCCGGCGATGAAGTAGAACGGGATCGTCGATCCGCCGGTCATGAAGGTCAGGCCGAGAAAGCCGAGCCGGACCCAGAAGGCGTTGACGCCGGTGTAATCCGCGATGCCCGAGCACACACCCATGAGCTTCGCGTTCTGTTTGTCGCGGTAAAGCGTCGTGCGGGGGCTGTTCACTGGCTGGCTCCTTTTTTCTCGGCAATCAGCTGTTCGAGTTCGCGCAGCTGCTGGTTGTCCTGTTCGCTGTCGTGGACGATGCGGGCGGGACGGAATTCGGGGTTGTCGCTGGCGACGAGGCGTTCGACCGTGTCCATCCGGTCGTCGAGCCGCTTGGCGAGGTTGTAGAGTTCCTCGAGCAGCGCTTCGTCGTCGCCGGTGATCGTCGCGGAGGTCTTCCACTTGGTGATGTAGTGGAGGATGATCCACGGAAGCCCGATGAAGATCGCGGGAATGATGATAATCTCTTCCATGGGTTCAGTCCTCCTTGCCGGCGCTGCCCTTGCCGAGCGCCTTTTTCATCTGTTCGAGTTCGTCGTCGATCGCATCGGCGCCCTCGAGCGCGGCGATCTCGTCTGACAGGCTGGGCTTGTCCGACTGATCGGCAATGTTCAGCGCATCGGCGCGGCCTTCGGCATAATCGACCCGGCGTTCGAGCTGGTCGAAGCGGCTGAGTGCATCGTCGACGCGTTCGTTGGTCATCAGGCTGCGCAGCTTGACGCGGTTCTCGGCGCTTTCGAGACGCGCGGCGATCGCGGTCTGGCGGCTGCGGGCTTCGCGCAGGCGGTTCTGCAGCTTCTGGATGTCCTGCTCGTAGGCGCGCAGCGCATCGTCGAGCACGGCGATTTCCTGCTTGAGCTGCTCGCTCATGTCGCTGGCTTTCTTCTTCTCGACCAGCGCGGCGCGGGCAAGATCCTCGCGATCCTTGGACACGGCCAGCTGCGCCTTCTCGCCCCAGTCCGCCTGGAGCTTGTCAAGCTTGACCGTGTGCCGGTGCATTTCCTTCTGGTCGGCAATCGTGCGCGCGGCGCTGGCGCGGACCTCGACCAGCGTTTCCTCCATTTCGAGGATGATCATGCGGATCATCTTCTGGGGGTCGTCCGCCTTGTCGAGCATGTCATTGAAATTGGCAGCGATGATATCGCGGGTGCGGCTGAAAATGCCCATTAAAGGTGCTCCACTGGAAAAAAAGTCCGATCCTTTCGACCGTCCGCTGTCGCGCGTCGGAGTTGGCGAGCGGCGCAGCCGTTCTACCTCCTCCTCGATACGCGACAAGCGAGGGCGGGCCGAAGCGTCGCCGGTGTCGTTGTCCCGGCGGTTTTCGGGGGACTGCCGCTCCGGCCCTAGGGGATCATGATCGGGGGGCAGGGTCATGCAATCTCGACCTGTTCATATGCGGCCAGCACCGGCGTGGGCGTCGTCACCGCGATCTGCGAGCTCAGTACGACGAAGGTGGCCATCGCAGCGATGCTGGCGATCGCGGCCTGTCCAAGTTGGCTGCGGAAGAAGCTGCGGCTGTACATCTTTGGGTTACCTCCCTTGGGGCCGGTGGGCCAATTGCTGTTGTCCTAGGTTAAGCAAGCGGTGTGCCAAACCCCGGAAACGGGAGGATAGCGCGGGTTTTTGTGGATACATCAAATGGCGTGTTGGTTTTTCTTGCCAAGCATTGGGAGATATTCCTATCTCTTGGCCATGGAGCGGGGAAATCAGTTTGTCGGCCAGTCGGGGGCGTTCCTCGATGCGGTCGAACGGGCCAGCCGGGCGGCGCCGATGCGGCGGCCCGTGCTCGTCGTGGGCGAGCGCGGAACGGGCAAGGAACTGATCGCCGAACGCCTGCATCGCCTTTCCACCCGCTGGGACGAACCGCTGGTCGTCATGAACTGCGCCGCCTTGCCCGAAACGCTCATCGAAGCCGAACTGTTCGGGCACGAGGCGGGCGCTTTTACAGGTGCTACCAAGGCGCGCGCCGGAAGGTTCGAGGAAGCCGACAAGGGCACGCTATTTCTCGACGAACTGGGCACTTTGTCGACCGGTGCGCAGGAACGGCTGCTGCGCGCGGTGGAATATGGCGAGGTCACGCGGATCGGATCGAGCCGCCCGATGCGCGTCGACGTGCGGATCGTCGGCGCGACCAATGAGGACCTCCCGGCCAAGGCGGAGCAGGGCGAGTTTCGCGCCGACCTGCTCGACCGGCTGAGTTTCGAGGTTATCACCCTGCCGCCGCTGCGCGTGCGCGAAGGCGATGTCGAGGTGCTGGCCGATTATTTCGGACGCCGCATGGCCGCCGAACTCGGCTGGGAAGGCTGGCCCGGTTTCGCGCCGCATGTCGCCGACCAGCTCGAACGGCACGACTGGCCGGGCAATGTGCGCGAATTGCGCAATGTCGTCGAACGCGCGATCTATCGCTGGGACGATTGGGACCAGCCGATCGGGCACGTCGTTTTCGATCCCTTCGACAGCCCGTGGAAACCCGCCGGCCCGGGCCCGCGCAAGGACAGCCCGGCGCCGCAGTCGGCTGCAGTGGCTGCGCCTGCCATGCCCGATTTCGATCTCGTCGCGGACCTGCGCGGAGCGGTGGATGCGCATGAGCGTGCGATCGTCGAGCATGCGCTGGGCAAGCATCGCTGGAACCAGCGCCAGACTGCCAAGGCGCTCGGCCTGACATACGACCAGCTGCGCCATTGCATCAAGAAGCACGGCCTGACCGACGACGACTGACCGGTGCGGGGCTGGCCGGGCGCCCGCCAAGCTGTTGCAATCGCGCGCTGTTCGGCGCTTCCCGCTTACCGCTTGCTTTTCGCAGGACTCGCGCCTATCTGGCTGGGCATCCCGACATTGTCGCGACACTGGAGGGGCTGGCGCCGCGAGGGGCCGGCACGAAACCCCATTGTCGCATGGGGCGCGTATTGGAGACTGCATGGCCGATTTGGACCGCTTGACCGAAGTAATCGAACCCGAGGCACAGGCCCTTGGATTCGAGCTCGTGCGCGTCAAGATGATGCCGTCCGAAGCCGGTGACGGCGGCGAGGCGCTCCAGATCATGGCCGAAGATCCCGTCACGGGCCAGCTGGTGATCGAACAGTGCGCCGCCCTGTCGCGCCGCGTGTCCGATCGGATCGATGCGCTCGAAGAGCAGGGCGATGTGCTGATCGCCGGGGCCTATCACCTCGAAGTGTCGAGTCCGGGGATCGACCGGCCGCTGACCCGGGCGAAGGATTTCGCCAATTGGGCCGGGCACGAAACCAAGATTTCCATGACCAAGAGCTATGACGGCCAGCGCAACCTGCGCGGCGAACTCAAGGGCATCGACGGCGACATCGTCACCATCGAAGACCGCAAGCAGGGGCTCGTTACGGTCCCCCGCGACCAGATCCATTCGGCGAAGCTCGTCTTGACCGACGAACTGATTGCCGCCACCCAGCCGCTCGACACGAGCGGTGCCGACGAAATTGTCGAAACCCCCGACATTCCTGACGAAGAAAAGGCAGACGACTGATGGCCAGTGCCATTTCCGCCAACAAGGCTGAACTCCTCGCGATCGCCAACTCGGTCGCTTCGGAAAAGATGATCGACAAGGCGATCGTCATCGAGGCGATGGAAGAAGCGATCCAGAAATCTGCCCGCAACCGTTATGGTGCGGAAAACGACATCCGTGCCAAGCTCGATCCGCTGACCGGCGATCTGCGCCTGTGGCGCGTCGTCGAGGTCGTCGAGGAAGTCGAGGACTACTTCAAACAGATCGATCTCAAGGCCGCTGAAAAGCTGCAGGACGACGCCAAGGTCGGCGACTTCATCGTTGATCCGCTGCCGCCGGTCGATCTCGGCCGTATCGACGCGCAGAGCGCGAAGCAGGTGATCTTCCAGAAGGTCCGCGATGCCGAACGCGAGCGCCAGTACGAAGAATTCAAGGACCGCGCGGGCGAAGTCATCACCGGCGTGATCAAGTCGGTCGAGTTCGGCCATGTGATCGTCAACCTCGGCCGTGCCGAAGGCGTGATCCGCCGCGACCAGCAGATCCCGCGCGAAGCCGCGCGGGTCGGCGAACGCGTGCGCGCGCTGATCACCAAGGTGGAACGCAACAACCGCGGCCCGCAGATCTTCCTCAGCCGCGCGCATCCCGATTTCATGCGCAAGCTGTTCGCGCAGGAAGTGCCCGAAATCTACGACGGCATCATCGAGATCAAGGCCGCCGCCCGCGACCCGGGCAGCCGGGCCAAGATCGGCGTGATCAGCCACGACAGCAGCATCGACCCGGTCGGCGCCTGCGTCGGCATGAAGGGCAGCCGCGTCCAGGCGGTCGTGCAGGAACTGCAGGGCGAAAAGATCGACATCATCCCGTGGAGCGATGACGGCGCGACCTTCATCGTCAACGCGCTTCAGCCGGCCACCGTCGCCCGCGTCGTGCTCGACGAGGAAGAGGGCCGCATCGAAGTCGTCGTGCCTGACGACCAGCTGTCGCTGGCCATCGGTCGCCGCGGCCAGAACGTGCGTCTCGCCAGCCAGCTGACGGGCAACCAGATCGACATCATGACCGAGGAAGAAGCCTCGGAAAAACGCCAGAAGGAATTCGCCGAGCGCTCGAAGATGTTCGAGGAAGAGCTCGATGTCGACGAAACGCTGTCGCAGCTGCTCGTCGCCGAAGGCTTCGCCGAACTCGAGGAAGTCGCCTATGTCGAGCTCGACGAGCTGGCGGCGATCGAAGGCTTCGACGAAGACCTGGCCGGCGAATTGCAGAACCGCGCACAGGAAGCGATCGACCGCCAGGAAGCCGCGCACCGCGAGGCACGCCGCGAACTGGGCGTCGAGGACGACCTCGCCGAACTGCCGCACCTCAGCGAAGCGATGCTCGTGACGCTGGGCAAGGCGGGTATCAAGACGCTCGACGACCTGGCGGATCTTGCCACCGACGAACTGATCCAGAAGAAGCGCGAAGCCCCGCGTCGGCGCAACAATGCCGACGGTCCGCCGATGCGCCGCCCCTCGGTCCGCGAACAGGACAAGGCCGGCGTGCTGGGCGAATACGGGTTGAGCGAAGAGCAGGGCAACGAGATCATCATGGCTGCCCGCGCGCACTGGTTCGACGACGAAGAGGAAGCCCCGGCACCTGCCGCAGCGACCGACACGCAGGAGGCCGCCGATGCGGACTCCACCCAATGAGCGCCTGACGTCCGACATCGCTGGCACGCCCAAGGCACGGAAAGCTTCCGAGCCCGAACGGCGGTGCATTCTTTCGGGGGAGACCGCCCCGCGCGAAACACTCGTGCGGCTGGCGGTTTCGCCTGCCGGACTGGTGCTGCCCGATGCGCATGAAAAAGCGCCCGGACGCGGCGCCTGGACCGGTGCCCCGCGCGCGGAATTCGCAGCGGCGCTGGCCTCGGGCAAGCTGAAGGGAGCGCTGGCGCGCGCGTTCAAGACCGGCGATCTGGAATTGCCCGAAACGCTGCCGCAGATGGTCGAGGATGCGCTGACTCGCGTGCTGCTCGACCGACTGGGGCTCGAAATGCGCGTCGGAAGCCTTATCTTGGGCACCCAGCGCATCGCGGAAGCGGCGCGCGGGGGCGCAGTGGCCATGCTGTTGCATGCCAATGATGCCAGCGAAGACGGGCGCAAGAAGCTCGACCAGGCGTGGCGCGTGGGACGCGATGCGGAAGGGTCGGGCGAGCGCGGTCTCGAACTGCCACTGGACCGGAGCGCTCTGTCTGTGGCATTGGGCCGCGACAATGTCGTCCATCTGGCGCTGGCCGATGATGCTGCGGTCGCGAGGGTCATGAAACCGCTGACGCGCCTCATGCACTATCTGGGGCATGACCTGCCCACCGCTGAGCGGCGCGCCTCCGTATGCGCGCCGGATGACGAACTGAACGAGACGAACGAGAGAAACGAGCAATAATGAGCGACGACGACAAGAAACCAGCCCGCAAGCCGCTGACCCTCAAGGGTGCTCAGCCGGGCGAGGTCAAGCAGACCTTCAGCCACGGCCGCACCAACAAGGTCGCGGTCGAGGTGAAGCGCCGCCGCAAGCTCGTGAAGCCCGGCGAAACCCCGCCTGCTGCGCCGACGCCGCCGCCGCCTCCGCCGCCCGCTCCCGAGCCGGCACCGGCTCCGGTGGCCAAGAAGGCTGCGCCGAAGAAACCGGCTGCGCCCGCCGACGAAACCCCGCAGGAACGCGTCGCGCGTCTGCAGCGCGAGGCCGAGGAAGATCGCCTGCGCCAGAGCGAGGACGCACGCAAGCGCGAGGAAGAGCAGGCCCGCCAGGCTGCCGAAGACCAGAAGAAACGCGCCGAAGAGAAGCGCAAGGCCGAGGAAGAGGCCGCCAAGGCCGCTACCGAGGAGGCGCAGAAGCCGGCGCAGCAGCCCGCGGAAGAACCCGCTGCGGCTGCTGGCGAAACCGCGGCGGAAACGCCTGCGGGTGACAAGGCCGCTGCCGGGACCCCGTCGCCGGCGCCGCGCCGCTTCACCCCGGTTGCGCGCCCCGAGCCCAAGAAGCCCGAGCGCAAGAAGAAGGACGACAAGGCCGCGCGCACTGCCGAGAAGCCGGACAAGCGCCGCGCCGGCAAGCTGACGGTCAACAAGGCCCTCAACGAGGACGAAGGACGCCGCGCGCGTTCGCTCGCCGCGCTCAAGCGCGCCCGCGAGAAGGAGCGCCGCATGCAGGGCGGCCCCTCGAAGCCGCGCGAAAAGCAGGTCCGCGATGTCATCGTCCCCGAAGCCATCACGGTTGGCGAACTGGCCAAGCGGATGGGCGAAAAGGGTGCCGATCTCGTCAAGGAACTCTTCAATCTCGACATGATGGTGACCGTCAACCAGACGATCGACCAGGACACTGCGGAATTGCTGGTCGACCAGTTCGGCCACAACATCCAGAAGGTCTCGGAAGCCGATGTCGACATCGCCAATGTCGATGACGTCGATCCGCCCGAGACGCTAAAGCCGCGTCCCGCGGTGGTCACGATCATGGGCCATGTCGACCACGGCAAGACCAGCCTGCTCGACGCCCTGCGCGGCGCCAATGTCGTCAAGGGCGAAGCCGGCGGCATCACGCAGCATATCGGCAGCTACCAGGTGAATACGAAGGGCGGCGATACGATCACCTTCCTCGACACGCCGGGTCACGCCGCCTTTACCGAGATGCGCCAGCGCGGTGCCAATGTCACCGACATCGTGGTGCTGGTGGTGGCGGCCGACGATGGCATCATGCCGCAGACGATCGAGGCCATCAATCACACCAAGGCCGCGGGCGTCCCGATGATCGTCGCGATCAACAAGATGGACAAGCCCGAAGCCAATCCCGACAACATCCGTACGCGTCTGCTCGAACACGAAGTGATCGTCGAGAAGATGTCGGGCGATGTGCAGGACGTGGAAATCTCGGCCAAGGAGAAGTCCGGTCTCGACAAGCTGCTCGACGCGATCAGCCTGCAGGCCGAACTGCTCGAGCTTAAGGCCAATCCCGACCGTATGGCCGAAGCCACGGTCATCGAAGCGCAGCTCGACAAGGGCCGCGGCCCGGTGGCCACGGTGCTCGTCACGCGCGGTACGCTGGAGCGTGGTAACACCTTCGTGGTCGGTACGCAGAGTGGCCGCGTCCGAGCGATCGTCAACGACCAGGGCAAGCAGATCAAGAAGGCCGGTCCGTCGATGCCGGTCGAGGTCCTCGGCC
>Ga0208453_100222_pt1 | contig 10620 bp, 10 predicted proteins | sample Virmet3737_250_FD_185738 | JGI IMG/M metagenome (GOLD analysis project Ga0208453, IMG submission 185738) | Marine viral communities from the Southern Atlantic ocean transect to study dissolved organic matter and carbon cycling - metaG 3737_250... | ecosystem: Environmental > Aquatic > Marine >...
AGCGGCCGCACCATGACCTTGAAATCGACGATCTTGCCGTGTTCGTCGAAACGGATCAGGTCGATGCCGTTGACGTGGACACCGTCCATTTCGGTGATGAACTCGAGCATCGCATTGTCCCCGTCGACGAGCTCGCGGACGTATTCGAAACTGTCGTTGCCGAGCGTTTGTCCCGCAGCAGCGAGATAGGCGACCACGAGATCGCGCCCCTGTTGCGGGGTGTGGACGACGGGCGAATGGAACACGGCATCTTCATGGATGATCGCGGCGAGCGCCTTGGGCGAATTGCCGCCCTCGATCACATCGTGCCATGCCTTGAGTCCGCGTTGCGCCGTCATATCGCCTCCCTGAATGTCTCCGCCCGAGCGGCGGCCCAGGCGTGGGCATAAGGGGTCGATTCGGGCGAGTCGAGCAGCGCGCCGGGTTGGAGAAAGCCGTGCAGGCGATCGAGGCTATCCGACTGCGCGCCATTGAGCCGTTCGGAGATGTCGCCGGGTTCGATCTGCCAGGGATTGTCGAGCCCCATCGCGACCACCATCTCGCGGAATGAGTGCAGCGTATGGCGTTGAAAACGCGCGACTCTCTCGGCCTTTTCCATGGGCACCAAGCCACGCTGGCGGGTCGCATCCTGCGTGGCCACTCCCGTCGGGCAAGTATCGGCATGACACTTCATCGATTGCACGCAGCCCAGCGCGAACATGAAAGCGCGGCCCGCGTTGCACCAGTCTGCACCGAGGCCGAGATTCATCGCCATCCCCGCGCCTGAATGGACCATGCCCGCTGCGGCCAGTTTCACTTCGCTCTTGAGACCGGTCCCGACGAGCGCATTGCGGACAAGGATCAGTCCTTCGCGCAGCGGCATGCCCACGCGGTTGGAGAATTCCACCGGTGCCGCGCCGGTGCCGCCTTCCGCTCCGTCGACCACGATATAGTCGACCGTGATACCGGTTTCGCGCATCGCTTTCATGATGGCGAAGACTTCATGGGGCTTGCCAACGCACAGCTTGATGCCGACCGGCTTTCCGCCCGACAGGTCGCGCAGCTGCGCAGCCCATTCGAGCATGCCGGTGGGCGTGGAAAAGGTCGAATGGGCCGGAGGCGAGATGCAATCGGTGCCGACAGGGACACCGCGTGCCTCCGCAATTTCCTCGGTGACCTTGCTGCCCGGCAGGACGCCGCCATGGCCGGGCTTGGCGCCCTGGCTGAGCTTGATCTCGACCATTTTGACCTGCGGATCCTGCGCGGTTTGTGCAAACTGATCGGGATCGAAGGAGCCGTCATCGGTCCGGCAGCCGAAATAGCCGCTGCCGATTTCCCACACGAGGTCACCGCCGTGCGAACGGTGATAGCGCGAGATGCCCCCTTCGCCGGTATCGTGGTAGAAATTGCCCGCGGCGGCTCCCTTGTTGAGTGCCATGATCGCATTGGCCGACAGCGATCCGAAGCTCATCGCGGAGATATTGAGGAGCGAGGCAGAGTAGGGCTGCGTACATTGCTTGCCGCCGACATCGACCCGCCATTCCGACGGGGCCTGCGCATTGGGCACGACCGAATGGGCAAGCCATTCATACTCGTCCGAATAGACGTCCAGTTCGGTCCCGAAGGGATGCGAATCGAGCTGGCCTTTCGCCCGTGCGTAGACGAGGGCGCGCTGCTGGTGGTTGAACGGGCGTCCCTCGAGATCGCCTTCGACGATATAGGCCCGCGCATAGGGGCGCAGGTCTTCCATGATCCAGCGGATATGCGCGAGCAGTGGGTAATTGCGCCACAGCGTGTGCTGGCGCTGGAAGAAATCGTACAGCGCCAGCAACAGCAGAGGAACGGTGACTACCAGGCCCCAGCGCAAGGGTTCGACCAGCAGGAAGACCGCGCAGAGTAAAGCGACGACCGCGGTCGGCCCGAACCGCATTAGCAGTTCGGACGACTCGCGCAGATTGGCCCGGTTGCGCATCAGGCGAGGTGCTGGGTGAAGAACTCGCTTGTGCGCTTGTCGGCCAGCTGGGCCGCTTCTTCGGATCGCCGCTTGCCGAACTCGGTGGCAAAGCCGTGATCGAGCCCCTCGTAGTCATACAGCGTGACCTTGGGGTGATCGTCCAGTCCTTCGTGCATGGCCTTCTGCGTATCCTTGTCGACGAAGCCGTCCTCGGTCGGCACATGCAGCATCAGCGGATGGGCAATGGCATGCTTTTCATCCAGCAGGCCGTCGATGCCGACTCCGTAATATCCGACGCTCGCATCCACGTCGGTACGCGCGGCAGTCATGTAGGCGAGGCGGCCGCCAAGGCAGTATCCAACGCAACCAACTTCCGCGATCTTCTCCGCTTCGCGCACCTGTTTGATGGTTGCTTCGATGTCGCGGATGCCCTGATCCTGATCGAACTTGCCCATCAGATCGAGCGCGCGCTGGAATTCCGGTTCGACATCGGGATCGAGCTCGATCTTCGGTTCGAGCCGCCAGAAGAGGTCGGGAGCAATGGCGAGATAGCCGTCTTCGGCGAGACGATCGCACTTACGGCGGATCCCCGCATTCACGCCGAAAATTTCCTGGATCACGACGATCGCGGCCTTGGGGGAGCCGGCCGGCCGTGCAACATAGGCGGTGAACTCTTCGTCGCCGGACAGGGCGGTGATAGTGACGGTTTCGCTCATGGTGGTTTGGCTCCCTCGCTTCGTTTGGTGTCTTACGCTTGCATGACGCGTGATGCGGACCCAGATAGGCTCCTGCAAGCCATAACGGAGAAATCGCGATGAAGGTCCATATCGAAATCGACTGTTCGCCCGAAGAGGCGCGGACCTTCATGGGCCTGCCGGATGTCGGCAAGGCAAACGATGTCTATGTCGACATGATGTCCAAGGCGATGAAGGGTGTGAACAACACCGAACAACTTCAAGAATATGCCAAGCAATTGGCTCCTATGGGCCAGGCGGGGTTCAAGCTGTTCCAGAGCTTTATGGAAGGGGCCAATGCGGCGCGCAGTTCCTCCGCAAAGAAGCCGTCGGACGACAGCTGAGCCATTCTTTGCATGGATGACACGATCTTCGCGCTGTCGAGCGGGGCTCCGCCGGCGGCCATCGGTATTATCCGTATAAGCGGCCCGCGATCGGGCGCGGCATTGGCCGAACTGGCAGGAAAGCTGCCTCCGGCGCGGTCCCCGCGGTTGCGGACGCTGCGTGATCGGACCGGTTCCGTCCTGGATACGACACTGGTTCTCTGGTTTCCCGGACCGCAGACCGCGACCGGCGAGGATCTTGCCGAAATTCACTGTCACGGGGGCAGGGCGGTAATCGCCGCGATCTCCCGCTCACTTGCTGACATGGTTGGATTGCGCGCCGCCGAACCCGGGGAATTCACCCGCCGCGCCTTTGCGAACGGTCGGATGGACCTCGCCGAGGCCGAGGGTCTTGCGGATCTGCTTGCAGCTGAAACCGAATTGCAGCGGCAGGGCGCCCTTCTTTCCGCTGGCGGCAGCCTGTCAGAGCGCATCGATGAATGGCGCAGCCGGATCCTCGGGTTGGCTGCTGCCGTCGAAGCTGTCATCGATTTCGCAGACGAGGATGATGTCGCAGGCCTTCCGCCCGGTTTGACCGATGAAACTGCAGATCTCGTTGGGGAAATCCGCCGGGTCACCGGGCGGCCCGAGGCGGAGCGTTTGCGGGATGGTGTCCGAGTGATACTCGCAGGCCCGCCCAATGCAGGGAAATCTTCGCTTTTCAACGCGCTGCTCTCCGATGACGCGGCGATCGTGACACCCGAAGCCGGAACGACCCGCGATGTGCTGGAGCGCTCCGTTGGTATTGCGGGAGTGCCATTCGTGCTGGTCGATACTGCGGGCATGCGCAAGGAAGGCGCGGGCGTGATCGAGGAAATGGGCATCGAACGCGCACGCCGGGCCGTCGAATCGGGTCAGATCGTTCTATGGCTGGGCGAACCGGTGGAGGCGCCCGATGGCTCGATCATCGTCGCATCGAAAAGCGACCTTGGATCGGCGGACCAGGGGCTGGCCGATGTGAAAGTTTCATCTGTAACGGGGCAGGGTATGGACCTCTTGGTCGACATGATCGTCGAGCGGGGGAAGTCCGCGCTGCCCCCGGTGGATCGGATTGCCTTCAACCGCAGGCAAAAGGAATGCGCGCTCGCGGCCGCTGACGATCTAGCGCAGCTCGACATATCGGGTGATCTCCTGATTGCGGCGGAACGGGTGCGCAGCGCCCGGCGCGCGCTTGATCGGCTGGTCGGGCGCGATTCGACCGAGGAAATGCTCGACGCGTTGTTTGGACGTTTCTGTATCGGCAAATAGTGTTTCACGTGAAACACGGCCTTTTGACGCATGAGGCGGCGCCGGTTAAAGGGCCCGTCTGATGCACGAATTCGATGTCCTTGTTGTCGGCGGCGGCCACGCCGGAGTGGAGGCGGCCTGCGCAGCTGCCCGGATGGGTGCGCGAACGGGGCTAGTGAGCCTCGATCCCCATAAGATCGGCGCGATGAGCTGCAATCCGGCCATCGGCGGGTTGGGCAAGGGGCATCTCGTCCGCGAAGTCGATGCGCTCGATGGTGTGATCGCGCGAGCGGCCGATGCGGCAGCAATTCACTACCGGATGCTCAATAGATCGAAGGGCAGCGCGGTCTGGGGGCCACGTGTGCAGGCGGACCGCTCGTTGTTCCGCACCCAGGTCCAGGCCATCGTCGCCGAAGAGGCATTGCTGACCGTGATCACCGGAGAGGCGGCGGCCCTGCTGCTATCGGGCGGCGCCGTTTCGGGTCTCACGCTCGCGGATGGTACAAAGCTTACCGCGCCCGCCGTCGTCCTTTGCACTGGGACTTTTCTTGGTGGTGTTCTCTACCGGGGGGAGGAACGGTTCGAGGGGGGCAGGATAGGTGAGGGCGCAGCGCACAAGCTCGCCGAGCAGCTGCGTTGCGCCGATCTGCCGATGGGCCGGCTCAAGACCGGCACCCCGCCGCGGCTCGATGGGCGTACTATCGATTGGGCAAGCCTCGAAGAGCAAGCGTCGGATAGTGACAACTGGACGATGAGCGCCTTGTCCGGCGCGCGCGTGAACCCGCAGGTGTTTTGTGCCATCACTCGCACGAACGAGCGGGCACACGATATCATCCGCGCAAATCTCGACCGGTCACCCCTGTTTTCGGGCACGATCGGAGCCGCAGGGCCGCGCTATTGCCCGTCGATCGAAGACAAGATCCATCGCTTTGCCGATCGCGACGGGCATCAGGTGTTCCTCGAGCCGGAGGGGCTCGATACCCACCTTGTCTATCCCAACGGCATCTCCACCTCACTTCCCGTTGACGTGCAACTCGGCATGTTGCGCGAAATGGACGGACTGGCCCGCGTGGAGATGGCGGTGCCCGGATATGCCGTCGAATACGATCATATCGACCCCCGGGCGCTCCGGTCTACACTCGAACTGCATGCCATTCCCGGTCTCTACTGTGCCGGCCAGATCAATGGCACCACGGGATATGAAGAGGCGGCAGCACAGGGTCTGGTGGCCGGGATAGGCGCCGCGTCCGCGGTTCTCGGCAAACGACCGGCAGCGCTCGATCGGGCAAATTCCTATATCGCCGTAATGGTCGACGACCTCACGCTCCAGGGGATTACCGAACCCTACAGGATGCTGACTTCTCGCGCGGAGTACCGGTTGCGGCTGCGGGCGAGCAACGCCGATACGCGGCTCACGCCCCTTGGAATCGAATGCGGCATTGTTGGAGAGCGGCGCGCAGATTGGTACCGGCAACGCGAACAGAGACGCGCGGAGTATGAGGAAAGGTTCGCCACCCAGATACACTCACGCGATCTTGTCGAGGCGGGGTTTCACGTGAAACAGGACGCGGGACCGCGTTCGGCGTCGGAATGGCTGGCTGCAGGCCATATCGACTTAGGCGAGGCAGCGCGCTGGATTGCGGTGGATCCGGTCGATCCGCTTGCAGTAGAAATGGCGGAGGACGCTTTCTACGCCCCTTATCTGGCGCGCCAACAAGCCGAACTCAGCGATTTGCGCAAGAGCGAGACACAGGTTCTTGCGCCCGATTTTCCTTTCCCCAGTGTGCCCGGCCTTTCGAATGAGATGGTCGAACGATTGTCTCTCGCCAAACCCGAGACGCTCGCCGCGGCTGGGCGGATACGCGGCATAACGCCTGCAGCGCTTGCCGCTCTGCTCGTTCATGCGCGCAAGCTGGACCGTGCAGCGTGAACGTCATTGCTGATGAAAGCGAGGCGAGGGCCTATGTCGCTTCCCTGTGTGACGGCATCGCCATGGACCGACTGGCAAAGTTGAACGATCTGCTGATCGCGGAGAATGCTTCGCAGAACCTGGTAGCCAGGGCCACTATTCCAATTGTCTGGCAAAGGCATATTGCCGACTCGGCACAGCTCGTCGAACTTGTCCCGGCCACGCAGGCACCATGGCTCGACCTCGGGAGTGGAGCGGGTTTCCCGGGCCTAGTTATTGCCGCAATGCGGCCCGATCTCGAAGTAATATTGGTGGAATCGCGCAAGCGCCGAGTGGATTGGCTCGAACGTGCCAGAGAGGGGTTGGCTCTCGAAAACTGCCGCGTCGCAGGCTGCAGGCTCGAGGACGTCGAACGGATCGATGCCCGGACAATCTCTGCTCGTGCCTTTGCGCCACTCGACCGCTTGTTGGACTTGGCCGGGCGTTTCTCCACAAAGACAACCGATTGGGTGTTGCCCAAAGGGCGTTCGGCAGCGCAAGAAGTGCAGGGACTGCCGAAGAATCGCCGCAAGATGTTTCACGTGGAACAGTCTCGGACCGATCCCGACGCAGGCGTCGTCGTAGGACGCGGCCAGTGGAGCGCTAAACCATGATCACCATTGCAATTGCCAATCAAAAGGGCGGGGTGGGGAAGACCACCACTGCGATCAATATTGCTACGGCGATGGCAGCGACCGGATGGAAAACGCTGCTGATCGATCTCGACCCGCAAGGCAATGCATCAACCGGTCTGGGCGTTGCGGGCGCCGACCGCGAATACACGAGCTACGATCTGTTGCTCGACCAGGGTACATTGACGGAATGCGCGCAGCCTACCGACATTCCCGGGCTCGACATCGTACCGGCGACGCAGGATCTATCCGGAGCCGAGGTTGAACTGGTTTCGGTGGATGATCGCACCGCGCGGTTAAGGAAGGCGCTGGATACGCAGGGATACGATGTGTGTTTCATCGACTGCCCACCCTCGCTGGGATTGCTGACGCTCAACGCGCTCTGCGCGGCCGATTCCCTCCTCGTCCCTTTGCAATGCGAATTCTTCGCGCTCGAGGGGCTCAGCCAGCTCCTCCAGACGGTCGAACGGGTCCAGCAGGGCTTCAATTCCGATCTCGGCATCATCGGGGTCGTGCTGACCATGTTCGACCGCCGCAACCGGCTGACCGATCAGGTTGCCGACGATGTGCGCGATTGCCTGGGCAAGCTGGTTTTCGAGAACGTGATCCCGCGCAACGTCCGGCTCAGCGAAGCGCCCAGTCACGGGATGCCGGCGCTGGTCTATGACCACAATTGCTCGGGCAGTCGCGCGTATATCGGGCTAGCGCGCGAATTGATCGGGCGTCTCCCGCAGAAAAGGAAAGCGGCATGAGCGAATCTTCCGCAAGCACCGGCCCTCGCCAGATCGATCGCAAGAAGAAGCTCGGCAAGGGGCTTGGCGCGCTGCTGGGCGAAACCCGCCGCGAAGAGCCGCTGGTCCGCTCGGATAGCGGCCAGAACCAGAGTGATGGGCAGGCGCAGTCGTCCGCAACGACGGCGGAACCGGCGACGAACGGCCTTACCTCGATTCCCGTTGCGAATATCGAGCCGCTGCCCGGTCAGCCGCGTACGCATTTCGACGAGGAAAGCCTCGATTCGCTGGCTTCCTCGATCGCCACCCGCGGTGTGATTCAACCGATCATCGTCTCGCCGCTGGGCAAGGGACGCTATCGGCTGGTTGCGGGTGAACGCCGGTGGCGCGCCGCGCAGCGCGCCCGGCTGCACGAAATTCCTGCGCTTGTGCGGGATCTCGACCAGCGCGAGGTGATGGCGCTGGCGCTGATCGAGAACCTCCAGCGCGAAGACCTCAATCCGGTGGAAGAAGCGCGCGCGTACCAGAAGCTGTCCGAAGACGATGGAATGACGCAGGCCGAAATCGCCAAGCTGGTCGACAAGTCGCGCAGCCATGTGGCCAATTTCCAGCGGCTGCTCGCCTTGCCCGACACGGTTCTGGCGCTGGTGGCCGATGGTGCCCTGTCGATGGGCCATGCACGAGCGCTGATCGGGCGCGAAGAAGCCAGCGAACTGGCGCAGAAGGCCGTGTCCGAAGGACTGTCTGTGCGTCAGATGGAAGCGTTGACCCGAAAGCCGCGCACGCGCCAACCATCATCCTTGGCCGGCACCACGCATGGCGACGCCGGCGATGATGCCGATATCGCAGCAGTGCAGGGTCATTTGGAGGAGTTCCTCGGCATGCCCGTCAAGATCACCACCGATACGACGCCCAACAGCGGCGCGGTCACCATCCGCTTCCGCACGCTGGATCAATTAGACCTTATTTGTCAGCGCCTTACCGGCGGTGATATCTAGGCAGCCCATTCGCCGAACGCTTTCGCGCGAACTGACTACGGGCTGCGAAGCCGTGATCAGTTGGCGGGCGTCCCGTCACGGTAGACGCTCATCTGCGGCACTTCGACGGTAACCGGCACCAGCATGTACTGGCCCGGCTGATTGTACTGCGTTGCGCCGGCATCGGCCGTGGCCCGCTGCATGTAATCGTCGAGATAGGCCTGACACTGGCTGCGGCTGTCGCTGCGGCGACGCGAACCGTCTTCGATCGCATCGCCGGCGGCCATGCCGGCCAGCGCGCCTGCGCCTGCGCCGATCAACGTGCCGGCGGTGCGATTGCCGCTTCCCGCGATGCGGTTGCCGAGCAAACCGCCCGCTGCCCCGCCAATCAGGGCGCCGATGATTTCGCCCCGTTCGCTGTCGTTTTCATAGGTGTCGAGCCGCGCCCGGCATTCCTCGATCCAGGCGTTGCGATCGAAATCGACGACCTGCGATCCGGCAGGCAGATAAACCGAGGTAGCGTTTGGCGCCGGCTGGTAGCCCCCGGCATATTGCGGCTGGGCGCCGCCCGCGGACCCATCGCGGTAGATGACGCGCGAAGCGCCGCCCGCAGCCTGCGTCACCATGCCTTGCTGTGCCGGATAAACATAGACCACCTGCGGTGGTTGCTGGATGTAGACATAGGTCGGCTGGGCTTGCTGCACTGCAGGCACGGCGCTGCGGTTCTGAATCGAACGCACGGCCGGTGCGGGTTGCGCCTCGGTTTGCTCAAACACGTAGTATTCGGGCTGCGAGGGATCGATCGGCTGGATCGTCGGGGACCGGACGAATACGGGCGTCTCGGCGCGTGCGGGAATGCTGCGCGCTGCGCCAACGGGCTGGTCCGCAGTTGCGGCCTCGATCGTTTCGGTGACGACGTCGTCGTCCAGTTCGGGCAGCGCCTGCGCATACTCATACTCCCCGGTCTCGTAGGAGATCGTGTTCTGCGCCGAAACATGCGCCGGTTGCAGCGCGATCGTCAGCGCGATCAGGGGAAGGGTAGTGCGGACAGTCATGATGCGTGTTCCTTTGAGCGACTCGATCACGATCGATGCCGAAACCATGCCTGCACGTTAGCATTGCCCCGCATGCACGCCAAAGTGCGCTGCCGGGGTGTTCCGCTATGGGGCAGCCGGTTCAGATGCGATCGGCGAGCATCGCTGCGAGCGCTTCGATTCCGGCAGCGTCGTGCTGGTCGAAGCGGCCCTTCTCGGGGCTGTCGAGATCGATCACCGCAATAGCCTTCCCATCCCGCAGGACGGGCACCACCAGTTCCGAATTGGTCACCGAATCGCAGGCGATGTGACCGGGGAAGGCGTGAACGTCTTCCACCAGCTGAGTCGTCGCTTCGCTCGCGGCAGTCCCGCAGACGCCCTTGCCCAGCGGGATGCGGATGCAGGCCGGGCGGCCCATGAAGGGGCCGAGCACGAGTTCGCCATCGACCATGCGGTAGAATCCCGCCCAGTTCAGCTGGGGCAGGAAGTCCCATAGCAGCGCCGCGACATTGGCCATGTTGGCCACCGCATCGTGCTCGCCCGCAGTAAGCGCCTCCGCCGCGTCGAGCAGCTGGCGATAGGCTTCGGGCTTGGGCGTGCCCGCATCGGGTCGGAAATCAAACATGGTGGGCGATGTAGCGCGGCGCGCCCCGGCTTCAAGCCCCATTGCCCGCGGCACGCGGCTGGCTTATCCCAGCGCCATGGGTATCCTCAAAAAACTGGGCATCGCGCTCCTCGTTATTGTGCTGGTCGCTGTGGTCGCCGGCTATTTCCTCACGCGCGGCGACACCGCCGATGTCGCCTTCGACGAGACGGTGGGCACCGACCCGACGCTCGACGAACCCGAAGAAGAAAGCATTCCCACGGTCGCGATTGCCGAGCCGGTCGGCTGGGGCGAGGATGAACTGCCGACCGCTGCCGAGGGACTGGCAGTCACCCGGTTTGCCGATGGGCTCGATCATCCGCGCACGCTGCAGGCCCTGCCGAATGGCGATATCCTGGTCTCGCTCACCCGCGCGCC
>Ga0208453_100225_pt1 | contig 10488 bp, 8 predicted proteins | sample Virmet3737_250_FD_185738 | JGI IMG/M metagenome (GOLD analysis project Ga0208453, IMG submission 185738) | Marine viral communities from the Southern Atlantic ocean transect to study dissolved organic matter and carbon cycling - metaG 3737_250... | ecosystem: Environmental > Aquatic > Marine >...
GTCCCGCACCGGCCCGGTGCGGTGGCAGCGCAGGCGGCCCAGCTTGCCACCGGGCTCGATCTGCTGGAGCAGGCCCGATCCCAGTCGCATCATCTTCATCCCGCGCATCGGTCCGCGGGTGAAGGTAACTGTCTTGCCTTCCATCAGATAGGTCCCGCTGCCGCGCGGCGTGCGATAGCTCGACCCGCCGGTGATGGAAAAATCGCGGCCTTCCTGTTCGATCCAGGCAGCCCCCGTCGCATCGCCCGGGAGCGCGCAGACATAGGCGCCCTGGTCGAGCAGCAACAACCGCCCCTGCGCCGCGGCAGGGGTGAGCGCGAAGCCGGCCAGCGCGGCGAACAGGGCAGGGGTGAAAAATCGTCTCATGGTAACCGTCCGCCCGCGATATAGGGATTGGCTGCGCGTTTTTCCACTCGCTTGCCCGCGCGGCCATGCTCGGCTAAGGCGCGCGGCACACGATCGCTCGACAGGCGATCCGCTCTTTTACAAGTCGAAGGTAGCTTCCCCATGAAGATCAGCGGCGTGGACATCCGTCCGGGCAACATCATCGAATACGAAAAAGGTATCTGGAAGGTCGCCAAGATCCAGCATACCCAGCCCGGCAAGGGCGGCGCCTACATGCAGGTCGAGATGAAGAACCTGCAGGATGGCCGCAAGACCAACGTGCGCTTCCGCAGCGCCGATACGGTCGAGAAGGTCCGGCTGGACACGGCCGAGTATCAGTTCCTTTACGAAGATGGCGACATGCTCGTCTTCATGGACCAGACGAATTACGAACAGATCACGCTGCCCAGCGACCTGCTGGGCGACGCGCGGCCGTTCCTCCAGGACGGCATGCAGGTGAAGCTCGAACTGTGGGAAGAAAAGCCCATTTCGGTCGAACTTCCCGCCCAGATCGAAGCCGAAATCGTCGAAGCCGATGCCGTGGTGAAGGGGCAGACCGCCTCCTCCAGCTACAAGCCCGCCGTGCTCGACAACGGCGTGCGCATCATGGTCCCGCCGCATATCGAAAGCGGCACGCGGATCGTGGTCGACGTCTACGAACAGAGCTACGTCGGCAAGGCCAGCTAACCGCATGGGCAAGTCCATCGCCAGCCGGTTCGAGAACATCGATGTCACGCGCAGCGTCTTGCGCGCGGTGATCATCAACGATGACGAACTGACGCTGGAGATGGACTTCTGCCTCGAGCCCGCGCACCCCGATTACGAAACGCCGGGCGCGGGCGACGACTGCTGCTTCCATCCGGGCCTGCTCAAATTCGCCGGGATCTCGAAGCTTGGCCTCGAGCGCGCCGAGCATCCCGACCAGACCCAGCGCCGCTTCGCGATCCAGTCCTTCAACATCGAAGGCACGAAGTTCGACATGGCCTGCGAATGGGGCACGATCCACCTCCAGGCGCGTTCGATCCGCGTCCTTACCGAATAAGAGAGTTTCCATGGCCGTTCTATCGGGTGTCATCCGCGTAATGGAGAAAGCCGCGCGCAAGGCGGGCGGCCGCCTGCGCCGCGACTTCGGCGAAGTCGAGCACCTCCAGGTGAGCCGCAAGGGCCCGGCGGACTTCGTCTCCAAGGCCGACCGCATCGCCGAACGCACGCTCTACGACGAACTGCTCGCTGCGCGCCCCGACTGGGGCTTCGTGATGGAAGAAGCGGGCGTCATCGAAGGCGACGAGAACAAGCCCCGCTGGATCGTCGACCCGCTCGACGGGACCAGCAACTTCCTCCACGGCATCCCGCATTTCGCGATCAGCATCGCAGTGCAGGAACCCAAGCTCGGTGGCGGCGGCTGGGGCGATGTCACTTCCGGAGTGATCTACAACCCGGTGACCGACGAGACCTTCTGGGCCGAGAAAACGCGCGGCGCATGGCTGCACGACGGCCGCCTGCGGGTCTCGGCGCGGCGCAATCTGGCTGACTCGCTGATCGCCACCGGCATCCCCTTCCAGGGGCATGGCGATTTCGGTGACTGGACCAAGATCTTCGCTGCCATAGGGCCGCAGGTCGCGGGCATCCGCCGGTTCGGCGCGGCCTCGCTCGACCTCGCATGGCTGGCCGCGGGCCGGTTCGACGGCTTCTGGGAAAGCGACCTCAACGACTGGGATACCGCGGCGGGCTGCCTGATTGTGCGCGAGGCCGGCGGCTTCGTGTCCGATTTCCGCGGCCGTTCGCAGCCGATCCATGCCAAGCAGATCCTTGCCGCCAATGATGCGCTGCATTCGAAGCTGCACAAATTGCTGGCGAATGCGCTGAAGGCTTGATGCCGGCCGAGGGCGCGGCTAACCCCGCGCTCCCGACCCAGTGCCCCTGTGGCGGAATTGGTAGACGCGCTCGACTCAAAATCGAGTTTCTTTGAAGTGCCGGTTCGAGTCCGGCCAGGGGTACCACAACGATTATTCAAACGATTGATTTTTCGTGATTTCGTGGAGGTTGGACAATCAACCGGGGTCGCAGGTAGGGCAAAACAGGAGCAGGTTGCCTGCTAGCAGATTCGTGGCGGCCCCGACCACAAGCAGAATGGCCGCTAACGACGCCACTGCGGACATTGTAAATTAGTATCGAAGCGCCGATGTTGCCGTGCATGTCTTTCAGCCGACGAAACCTAATTTGCTATGCCGCCATAGCAGCTCCTTCCGCCGCTCTTTTGCCCGTTCTCGGTCGCTCTCAGCTGCGCGCTAGCGAAGGAGCAACGTCAATTCTCCGGTTCATTCCTTCTAGCCTGCACCAGGGCATTCTAGATGGATCGTCAAAACGTGACCTCAGTCGATACATTCAAAGTGGCGTAGATTCTGGCGAAAACCTGTTCTTCCCGGGAAAGGCTTCTTCGAAATACGCGATCGACGGACAGATCCAAATTCGAAATCATGCGCAATACCTCAGTTCTTCCGGGTTGGTTCGGCTCGATTTCCTAGGCCGGGCTGAAGACTTGAACGCCATTGAGTTGCTTTCTGGGCGAAGGGACGGGCTATCCTCTTCTATGACGCGGCAGGCCCAGTCGATAGCCAGGTTTCGCATAACCGGTCCAGAAGATGCGAAGTACGGCAGTATGATCTTCGTGGAGGAGGGTACGTTTTTTCCTCGCATTGAGAGGATATTCAGCGAGTCAGGGGTCAACCGCGGTTATTTAGGCTCTCTTGTTGATTCTTTCCTTCGTGTTCACGGCACGACAAAATCGTACGTGAACGACGTGACGATTAGGGATTGTGTCTTCGCGGGTGTCCGTAACGCTGGCGATCCGAATTTCCCAGCATGCGGCATCTGGATCGAGGGCTGCATTGAAGGCAGAGTAGAAAATACGAAGGTATTCTATTTCGACGAATGTATGCGCCTTGGAAACGCTGACTCAGCCACAAGGAACGTGCAGTTCATGATTTTTGATCAAGTCCAGCTTGAGCCGACGAAGCCCTATGACCAAGCAGACCGGCAAGCCGCTTTGAATATCTATCTAGCCCACGCTTGCAATTTTCGCGATTGTCGCTTCGCCGTCGGGAACGGCGCTGACCGTGTGAACTCGGTTGCCGTTAGAGTATCCGGGATCGCTAAGCAGATCCGTTTCAGGGACTGTTCATTTCAAGGCTTCCGGCGCGCGCAAAACTTGTTGGAGATTTCTGAAAGCGGTGCCGCAGATGGCATATACATATCCGGAGCGGACATTCGGGATTTCGTTGGCGACTTGACCGTCAACCTAGGAACGGCCCGTGATATTGTCTTTGAAAACTCGAGCATCCTTCCGCCAACCATTTGACAATCAAGTTAGTCCGTCCCCCACCCAATTTCAGTCAAAGACTAACATTGGTATCTGCTAGAAAGCTGACATTTCAATTCGGGCCGGGCAATCCATTAAATCGCAAACGAAATGGTTGGACATCGCCATGCGGGATGCGGCGGGTCTCCGTGGGGTGCTATGGTAGGTTGGACATCAGCAAAGCGCTGATGCGATAGAGTTCAGGCACTTCGGCCAGGGGTACCAAACTAAATGCTTGCACATCCAGACGGAGTTTGGGATTCCCGTGCCTGAATGATCGGGGTCCCTTCCTACCATGCAATAGCGGCGATGGGCATCACCATCGCCATGTTCATTGCCTTTGCGCGCGGGCGCATGTCGGTGGAGATCATCTCGCTGATGACGATCGCCGTCATCGCTGTCGGGCTGTATTTCTTCCCGCTCGACGACACGCAGCCGATCGACGGCTTGAGCCTCGCATTCTCGGGTTTCGGCCATTACGCGCTGATCACCATCTGCGCGCTGATGATCATGGGGCGCGGGCTGGTGGTCACCGGCGCGCTCGATCCCGCGGCGCGTTTCCTCGAGCGGTTGTTCAAGATCAACCTCCAACTGGGCCTGCTGTTCTCGCTGGTGGTGACCTTCCTGCTGTCGATGGGGGTCAACAACACGCCGGTGCTGGTGCTGCTTATGCCGATCTTCGTCCAGCTGGCGATGCGCGGCGCGATGGCGGCGTCGAAAACGCTGATCCCGCTCAATGCGGCTTCGCTGATGGGCGGCATGGCCACCACCATCGGCACGTCCACCAATATCCTCGTAGTGTCGATCGCGGTGGATCTGGGGATGCCCGAAATGGGCGTCTTCCACTTCACCCCGATCGTGCTGATCGCCTCGCTGGTGGCGCTGCCCTTCGTATGGATCGTCATGCCGCGCATGCTGGGCGACAACCGGATCGAGACGGTCCATGCCCAGCGCCTGTTCGAAACCCGCCTGCGCGTGACCGAGGATTCGATCCTCAACGGGCGCCAGCTGTCGGAACTGCAGTCGCGCCTGCCGGCCGGGATCGAGTTCCACGACGTTCCGGTCGGCCTGCTGCGCCCGCAGCACCGGCTGCGGATGACGGGGACACATGAAGCGATCGAGGAGGCGATGGCCACGCTGCGCGGCGATGCGGCGCCGAGCTGGGTGATCGACCGCATCCGCCGCCGGTCGAGCGAGACGCGCACCGACATCGCGGTCGGCGAGATGATCGTCACTGCGGATTCCCGGCTGATCGGGCGGACTCTGCCAAGCTCGGGGATCGCCGACCTGTTCGGCGTGGCGGTGATCGGGACCCACCGTCCCGCGCGCCTGGTGGGCGAGAAAGAACAGTTTTCCGAAGTCGGCGACATGCGCTTTGCCGAAGGCGACGTGCTGCTGGTGATGGGCCTGCCCGATGACATGCAGCACTTTGCCCGCTCGGACAGCCTGCTGCAGCTCGAGGGGGTTCGCGAATTGCCCCGCCGGTCGAAAGCGACGCTGGCGGCGGCGATCATGGGCGGTTCGATCGCTTTCGCTTCGGTCGGGCTGGTGCCGATCGCCATCGCGTCGCTGGCCGGGGCGATCCTGATGTTCGTGACCGGCTGCGTGCGGTTCGACCGCGTCGGGCGCGGCTTGTCGGGCAGCGTTATCGTGCTGGTCGCCGCCAGCATCGCGCTGGGCCGGGTCATCCTCGATAGCGGGGCCGCCGACTGGATCGGCGGGGTAATGGCCTTCGGGTTGGAATACCTGTCCGCGCCCGCGGCGCTGGCCGCGATCATGCTGACGATGACCTTCCTCACCAATTTCGCCTCGAATGCGACCGCGGCAACGGTGGGCACGCCAATCGCCTTTGCCATTGCCGCAAAGCTGGATCTCCCGCCCGAGCCGCTGGTGCTGGCGGTGCTGTTCGGCTGCAACTTGTGTTACGCGACCCCGATCGCCTACCAGACCAACATGCTGATCATGGCGGAAGGGTCGTATGAGTTTAAGGACTATGTCCGCACCGGGGTGCCGCTGGTCCTGATCATGGTCACGTTGCTGTCGGTCGGCCTGGCCGTCACCTATCAATTGTGATTGCCGAGAGCGCGCGGCCGCGGCGGTTCGCGAAGCCCGCGCTGCTGGCCTTGTACGGCATCCTGTTCCTGCCCGAGTTCTTCGACCGGCTGCGCGATATCGGCGGGATCGCGGGGCCGCTTGCCTATACCGTGCTGGTCTTGGCGGCGCTGTGCGGCATAATCGGCGCCGCCTACACCGCCAATGCGCTGCTGCGCGGGGGCCTCGCACTGCTGCTGTTCGCCGCCAGCTTCGTGATCGAAGCCTATGCCCGCTCCTCGCTCGAATTCCTCACCTATGGCGCGTTCATCGACCTCATCACCGCGGCTGAGTTTGCCGGGGATGCAATGGACCAGAACGAAGCTGCATTGTGGCACAGCCTGCCGGGACCGGCGGTCCTGCTGATCGCAGTGGCGTGGCCGCCGCGCCGCCGGGCGCGTACCCGCGCCAACACGCCGGCACTGGCCATGCCCGCGGCGCTCGTCCTGTTTACGCTGCTTGCCTTCACGCGCGGCGGAGACGGGCTCAAGGCGCTACCGGGCGGCTATGCCGCGCTCAGCTACGCCGTCCTGGCGGTGTATGAGCGAGCGGCAGGCGATCTCGGGCCGCGCAAGGGCGTCTCGATCGCACATGTCCGGGCGCCGCTGTACCGCGATATCGTGCTGATCGTCGATGAAAGCATCTTGGGCCACTATCTCGATATCAACCATCCGCGCGGGGTGCGTTCTGGCCTTGCGGAGGCGCGGCCCGGGGTCGAGATCGCCAATTTCGGAGTGGCCGCTTCGGCGACCAACTGCAGCGCCGGTTCCAATCTCGTGCTGCGTTTTGCCGGGACGCGGGACAGCTACCGCCGCGACATCGCGGTCGGGCCCTCGCTGTGGGACTATGCCGCGCATGCCGGGCTGGAGACGGTCTATATCGATGCCCAGCGTTCCGGCGGCGCGATGCAGAACCAGATGACGCCGCGCGAACGCGAGCGCATCGACCGCTTCATCCAGTTCGGCGGGCTGGCGGTGCGCGACCGCGACATGGCCGTTGCCGACCGGATCGCGCACTTGCTGGGCGACGGCACTGCGTCCTTCATCCTGATCAACAAGGTCGGGGCGCATTTCCCGATCCACGACAAGTTTCCCGACAGCCATGCCCGCTACCGGCCGATCCTGCCGCGCGGCGGCTTCCTCGATGTGACCGATACCGGATCGCGCACCGGCTTCGGCGGTTCGCAGGCGGACTGGCGGCGCTACCGCAATTCCTATCGCAACACGCTCGAATGGAGCGTCGGTGCCTTTTTCGACCGGCTGCTGGAGCGCGCCGAGCTGGCCGATGCGCTGGTCATCTATACAGCCGATCACGGGCAGAACCTGCATGAAGGCGGCAAGGGCGGGACGACCACGCATTGCTCGGTCGACCCGCGGCCCGAAGAAGGCGCGGTGCCGCTGGTGGTGCTGCAGGGCGGGGCGGGGGCGCTCGCGTTCACGCCCGGCGGGGCTGCCAGCCACTACATGATCGCTCCGACGCTGCTGGCAGCGATGGGGTACGACCGCGAGGCCGTGCGCGCGCGCAGCGGCGGAGCGCTCGACGAACCATCGCGCGATCCGGCGACCTTCAACTATCTCTACAATGCGCGGCTCAACCGCGAGCCGCGCTGGCGCGAGGTCGATCCCGCGGCGCTGGCCCCGGTCCCCGACGACCTAGAGACGGGCAGGCCATTCTGACCGCCGGCGTCTTTCCTGCCGCGCCGCTCCGTGACACAAGGCAGCCGCAAGTTTCGCGGGTCCGGCGGCGCGCGTTTTCTGCCGCGGGTCCGCGTTCCAACTGTTCCATTCAATAGGGAGAGCCGAGATGGTTTCCAAATTCACTTCTACCGCGCTGGCGGCGCTGGCCGTGGCCACCGCAGCGCCAGCCCAGGCGAACGACCTGCGCGAGACGCTGGCGGCCGATATGCCCGAGCTGATGGAGCTCTATCGCGACCTGCATGCGAACCCCGAACTCAGCTTCGAGGAACACGAGACCGCGGCCAAGCTGGCCGCGCGGATGCGCGCGCTGGGTTTCGAAGTGACCGAGGGTGTCGGACGCACGGGCGTGGTCTCGGTGATGCGCAATGGCGATGGGCCGACCGTCCTCCTGCGCGCCGACATGGACGGCCTCCCGGTGGTCGAGCAGACCGGGCTGCCCTATGCCTCGACGCAGACTGCCACGCCCGCCAGCGGCGTGACCACCGGCGTGATGCATGCCTGCGGCCACGACACACATATGGCGGGCTTCATCGGTGCCGCGCGCCTGCTGGTCGATCACAAGGACCAGTGGCAGGGCACGCTGGTGATGGTGCTGCAACCGGCGGAGGAGATCGGCCTCGGCGCGCTCGCGATGCTCGATGACGGGCTTTATACCAAGTTCCCCCAGCCCGATTACGCGCTGGCATTCCACGATGCCGCCGCGCCCGCCCCGGCGGGGACCATCGGCTACACGCCCGGCTATGCACTGGCCAATGTCGACAGCGTCGACATCACGGTGAAGGGCATCGGCGGGCACGGTGCCTATCCGCACACCACGGTCGATCCGGTGGTGCTGGCCAGCGCGATAGTGATGAAGCTGCAGACGGTGGTCAGCCGCAGTTCCTCGCCGCTCGATCCCGCCGTGATCACCGTGGGCAGCTTCCATGCCGGGGCCAAGCACAACATCATCAGCGACGAAGCGAAATTGCAGCTGACGGTGCGCAGCTATTCGGACGAGAGCCGCCAGCTGCTGCTCGACGGGATCCGGCGGGTGGCGCGCGGCGAGGCGATCACGGCCGGACTGCCCGAGACCCTGATGCCCGAAATCACCGTCGAGGACCCCTATACGCCGTCGACCTTCAACGATCCCGATTTCAGCGAGAGCATCGCGGCGGGTTTCCGGCAGCGGTTCGGCGATGAGCGGGTGATGGAATGGCCGGCGGTCATGGGCGGCGAGGATTTCAGCCAGTTCCGCCGGGCCGCGCCAGAGGACGTCAAATCGATGATCTTCTGGATCAGCGGAACGCCGCAACCGCTGCTCGACCGGCTCGAAGAGGACGGTACCCCGCTGCCGTCGCTGCATTCGCCCTTCTGGGCGCCCGATGCGGAGAAGGTGATTGCGACCGGTGCCGAGGCTCTCGCATCGGCGGCAATCAGGCTGATGCCGAACGAGGTCAACTGACGCCGGATAAAAGTGTGGCCGCCGGAGCGTTTGGGGTCGCTCCGACGGCCGTATTCTCCTCCCCAGGAGAACTGTTGATCGGGTCTAGTCTTCCGCGGGGACGTAGGTCCCCAGGCGGTGGTGCAGGGCATTGATCCGGGCCAGCTCCTCGCGGTCGTCGGTGGCGCGGGCGTAATGCGTCAGCGCCGTCCGCAGGAGGCGGAAGTCCGCCGTCGAGAAGAGCGCCCGGGCGCGGCCCGGTTCGGTCTTCGGAGTGTCGTCTGCCATAGTCGTCATCCTTCCTCTCCTTAGGCGGCTGCGAACTGGTTCATCGTGTTGTCCTTGCCGCCGGCCTTGAGGGCCGCTTCGCCGGCGAAGTATTCCTTGTGATCGTCGCCGACGTCCGAACCAGCCATGTTCTGGTGCTTCACGCAAGCGATACCCTGACGGATTTCTTCGCGCTGCACGTTCTTGACGTAGCCGAGCATCGCCTGTTCCCCGAAATATTCTTTGGCGAGGTTGTCGGTGCTCAGCGCAGCCGTGTGGTAGGTCGGCAACGTGATCAGGTGATGGAAGATGCCGGCGCGCTTCGAACCATCGGCCTGGAAGGTGCGGATCTTCTCGTCGGCTTCGGCGGCAAGGTCGGTGCCGTCGTAATCGACGCTCATCAGCCGGTCGCGGTCATAGGCGGAGACGTCCTTGCCCGCTTCGGCCCAGGCATCATAGACCTGCTGGCGGAAGTTGAGCGTCCAGTTGAAGCTGGGCGAGTTGTTGTACACCAGCTTGGCGTTGGGGACGACTTCGCGGACCCGGTCGACCATGCCGGCGATCTGCTCGACATGCGGCTTCTCGGTTTCGATCCACAAGAGGTCGGCGCCTGCTTCCAGCGCGGTGATGCAGTCGAGCACGCAGCGGTCTTCGCCGGTTCCGGGACGGAACTGGTACAGGTTGCTGGGCAGGCGCTTGGGCGCCAGCAGCTTGCCGTCGCGGCTGATGAAGACCTGGCCGTTCTTGATGTCGCCGGCATCGACTTCGTCGCAATCGAGGAAGCTGTTGTACTGGTCGCCGAGGTCGCCTGGTTCCTTCGAATAGGCGATCGACTTGGTCAGGCCGGCGCCCAGGCTGTCGGTGCGGGCGACGATGATGCCTTCGGGAACGCCCAGTTCGAGGAAGGCATAGCGGATCGCGCGGATCTTCTGGTGGAATTCCTCATGCGGCACGGTGACCTTGCCGTCCTGGTGACCGCACTGCTTTTCGTCGGACACCTGGTTCTCGATCTGCAGCGCGCAGGCACCGGCTTCGATCATCTTCTTGGCGAGCAGATAGGTCGCCTCGGCATTGCCGAAACCGGCGTCGATATCGGCGATGATCGGCACGACGTGCGTCTCGTGGTCGTCGATGGCCTTCTGCAGGCGCTGTGCTTCCACCTGGTCGCCGGCATCGCGGGCCGCGTCGAGATCGCGGAACATCATGCCCAGTTCGCGGGCATCGGCCTGCTTGAGGAAGGTGTAGAGTTCGCCGATCAGATTGGGGACCGA
>Ga0208453_100231_pt1 | contig 10384 bp, 7 predicted proteins | sample Virmet3737_250_FD_185738 | JGI IMG/M metagenome (GOLD analysis project Ga0208453, IMG submission 185738) | Marine viral communities from the Southern Atlantic ocean transect to study dissolved organic matter and carbon cycling - metaG 3737_250... | ecosystem: Environmental > Aquatic > Marine >...
GTCCCCCTGAACGTCCGGGGCCTAATGCGGTGCCCGCAAAAGGACAAGCTCGCCCCGCGGGAAGTGGCTGGCCAAGCGGGAAGCGAAAAGGCATAGGCCGGGCCATGCACGACATCGCTTACATCCGCAGCAATCCGCAGGAATTCGACGCCGCCCTCGCCCGCCGCGGGGCCGAACCGGTGGCCGACCGCATCGTTGCGCTCGACGCGCACAAGCGCGAGGCGACGACCAGGGTCCAGCAGGCGCAGAGCCGCCGCAACGAAGCGTCGAAAGCGATCGGCCAGGCGATGGGTCAGGGCAATAAGGACAAGGCCGAGGCGCTCAAGGCAGAAGTCGCCGAGATCAAGACCTCGATGCCCGAATGGGAAGAGGCCGAACGCGCTGCGGCGGCAGAGCTCGACCATCTGCTGGCGACTTTGCCAAACCTCCCCGCGGCCGATGTGCCCGACGGCGCGGACGAGAACGACAATGTCGAAATCGCGCAATGGGGCGAGAAGCGCAGTTTCGATTTCGAACCCCGCGAACATGCCGATATCGGCCCCGCGCTGGGAATGGATTTCGAAACCGGCACCAAGCTGTCGGGCGCGCGCTTTACCTTCCTGCGCGGCGACATCGCACGCCTCCACCGCGCGCTGGCGCAGTTCATGCTCGACAAGCAGACGCGCGAGAACGGCTATACCGAATGCAACCCGCCCGTGCTGGTGGGTGACGAGGCGATGTACGGCACCGACAAGCTGCCCAAGTTCGCCGAGGACAGTTTCCGTACCACCGATGATCGCTGGCTAGTCCCGACCTCCGAAGTCCCGCTGACCTATTCGGTCGCAGGCGACATCCTGCCCGACCTCGCGCAGCCGATCCGGCTGACCGCGCATACGCTGTGCTTTCGCTCCGAAGCGGGATCGGCGGGCCGCGACACACGCGGCTTCATTCGCCAGCACCAGTTCGAAAAGGTCGAGATGGTCAGCATCTGCCTCCCCGAGGACAGCGATGCGGAGCATGAGCGCATGACCAAATGCGCCGAGGGTATCCTCGAAGCGCTGGAGCTGCCCTATCGCCGCATGCTGCTGTGCACGGGCGACATGGGCTTCGGCGCGCGCAAGACCTACGACCTCGAAGTCTGGCTGCCCGGCCAGGGTGCCTATCGCGAGATTTCCTCCTGCTCGAACACGGGCGATTTCCAGGCCCGCCGGATGAATGCGCGCTATCGCCCCGAGGGTGAGAAAAAGACCGCTTTCGTCCATACACTCAACGGTTCGGGCCTCGCGGTCGGCCGGACGCTGGTGGCGGTGATGGAAAACTACCAGCAGGCCGATGGCAGTGTTGCCGTACCCGAAGCGCTGGCCCCCTATATGGGCGGTGTTACCAAACTGGAGCCTGCAGCCTGATGCGTATCCTTCTGACCAATGACGACGGCATCCACGCCCCGGGTCTCGCGGTGCTCGAGAAAATCGCGCGGCAGTTCTCCGACGATATCTGGATCTGCGCGCCCGACGAGGAACAGTCGGGCATGGGCCATGCGCTTACCCTCACCCGGCCCGTGCGCCTGCGCAAACATGGCGAACGCCGCTTCTCGGTGACCGGCACGCCGACCGATGCAGTAACCATGGGCCTGCGCAAGGTGATCGAGGCGCAGCCCGACGTGATCCTGTCCGGCGTCAATCGCGGCGCGAACCTGGCCGACGACATTACCTATTCGGGCACGGTCTCGGCGGCGATCGAGGGTGCGTTGGCGGGGGTGCGCTCGATCGCGATGAGCCAGGTCTATACCAAGGAAACCCGCAACAGCGACTCCGCCTTCGCCGCTGCGACCGAATGGGGCGCCAAGGTGCTGGGCCCGCTGCTCGACACGCCGCTGCCCAAGCGCACGCTGGTCAATGTGAACTTCCCCCCGATCGCGCCCGATGCGGTCAAGGGTATCCGCGCGGTGCGGCAGGGCTTTCACGACTATTCGCGCGGCACGGTCGTCGAAGGCCGCGACCCGCGCGGCTTCCAGTATTACTGGTTCGGGCTCGAGGCGATCGAACATACGCTCGACCATGGCACCGATCTCGAAGCGATCGACGATGGCTATATCGCAGTGACCCCGCTCCAGCTCGACCTGACCCACCATTCGTCGCTGGGCGCGCTGGCAGCCCGGTACGAGAGCTGAGTGCACGCTATGCTATTGACCCTGCGGATTTCCGCGCGCACCTAGGCCGGGCATGAGGAGCGACAAACAGGTCGACCGGATCGCCGCAAGCACGCGGGTGCGGACTTATCGGGGGCCCCGTTTCCAGCCCCTTCGCCGTGCAGTGAAACTGCCCGTATGGGGCGATCTCGGCATCCGGCTGGGCGCGGCGCTGTTCCTCATCTTCATCGTGATCATGGTCCATTGGTGGGACCGCGAAGGGCTGGTCGACAATCTCGACGGCGAGGTCAGCTTCCTCGACGTGGTCTATTTCACCATGATCTCGATCACCACCACGGGGTTCGGCGACATCGCACCCATTTCGGATCGCGCACGGCTGGTCGAAGCAGTCATCGTGACACCGATCCGGTTTGCGGTGTTCTTCATTTTCGTCGGCACGGCCTATAACTTCATCATCAAACGCAGCTGGGAGAAATGGCGGATGGCCCGCATCCAGGAACAGCTATCGGATCACATCGTGGTCCTCGGCTACGGCATCTCCGGCTCGGAAGCGGTCGGCGAGCTGATCGAACGCGGCACCGACCCGAGCTGCATCGTCGTGATCGACCCCAGCGAGGACCGGTTGCACGAGGCCGAAGCGCTGGGCTGCAACATCATGGCCGCGGACGCCACCCGCGACCAGACACTGAAGGCGGTTCGCATCGCCAAGGCACAGAACGTGCTGGTGTCCGCAGGACGCGACGATACCACGATCCTGATCACGCTGACCGTGCGCGCGCTCGCGCCGCACGTTCCGATCAGCGCGGTGGTCCGCGCCGACGACAACGAATCGCTCGCGCGGCAGGCGGGCGCGAACAACGTCATCAACCCGGTCCGCTTTACCGGGCTGCTGCTTGCCGGCAGCGCCAAGGGCGAACATATCGCCGACTACCTCGCCGACCTTGCCAGCGTATCGGGCCGCGTCCAGCTGGTCGAGCGCGAGGTCACCGCGGCCGAGTGCGGCAAGGCGATCGGCGAGCTGAACACGGGCGGGCGCGGCCTGCGCGTCTATCGCGACGGCAAGGCGCTGGGGTTCTGGGAAGCCGAGTGCCAGAAACTGCAGACCGGCGACATCGTGGTAGAAATCGTGCCGACCACCAATGGCGAAACCAAGGGCGATGGCCACGACCGGGACGACCAAGGCGACGACTAAGCCCTAGCGGAAGAGCAGGAACACCCCGCCCATCGCTGCCATCCCGACGATGAAATGGCCCGCGTCGATCAGGAAGTGGCGCAGCGTCTTGCGCAAGTAGAGGTAATTGATCCCCAGCGCCGGGGCCATGACCGTGGCGCCGAAGCCGATCGCCATCATCATCACGGCCCGGTCGCTTGCGCCGCTGCGCGCGATCCCGTGCCACAGCGTCAATGCTATCACCAGTTCGGCAAGGAAGGTCAGCCCGAAGATCAGCGGGAGATTGCCGCTGCGGATCTTTTCGTCGCTGAGGCCGGCAGCCTTTTGCCAGGCCTTGGCGAACAGCACCCCGTACCAGAGCGCGCCGACCGCGAAGAATGCGAGCGCCCCAAGCAGAACCGCCAACCAGTTGATTTCGCCCATGTCCCGTATCCCTCGCGCCTTTCGATGCGCAGGAAGCTAGCGTAAATCGGCTTACGCGTGTAGGGGCGCGCGCAATCATGAGCACGACCACCACCGCAATCCCCGACCAGAAGAAGGTCGGCATGGTATCCCTCGGCTGTCCCAAGGCACTGGTCGACAGCGAGCGCATCCTCACGCGGTTGCGCGCCGACGGCTATGCGATGAGCGCCGATTATGCCGGGGCCGACGTGGTGCTGGTCAACACCTGCGGCTTCCTCGATTCCGCCAAGGAAGAGAGCCTGCAGGCGATCGGCGAGGCGATCGCGGAGAACGGCCGCGTCATCGTGACCGGCTGCATGGGCGAAGAAGCCGACGCGATCCGCGCCGCGCATCCGCAGGTACTGGCAGTGACCGGCGCGCATCAGTACGAACAGGTCGTCGATGCAGTGCATACGCACGCCCCGCCCAGCCAGGGGCCCTATGTCGACCTGATCCCGCAGCCCGACATCAAGCTGACCCCGCGCCACTACAGCTATCTGAAGATTTCGGAGGGCTGCAACCATTCCTGCGCCTTCTGCATCATTCCCGATCTGCGCGGAAAGCTGGCCAGCCGCCGGATCGACGCAGTGCTGCGCGAAGCCGAGAAACTCGTTGCCGCGGGCACGAAGGAACTGCTGGTCATCAGCCAGGACACCAGCGCCTACGGTGTCGATACGCGGCACGAGGAACGGCTGTGGAAGGGCCACCCCGTCCGCGCGCATATGACCGACCTCGCCCGCGAACTGGGCCAGCTCGACATCGGCGGCGGCACCCCGCCCTGGGTGCGGCTGCACTACGTCTATCCCTATCCACATGTCGATGCGGTGATACCGCTGATGGCCGAAGGGCTGCTGACGCCCTATCTCGACATTCCCTTCCAGCACGCGAGCCCCAAGGTGCTGCGCGCGATGCGGCGCCCCGCAAACGAAGCCAAGGTGCTCGAACGGCTGAAGGGCTGGCGCGAGATCTGTCCCGAGATCGCGATCCGCTCCAGCTTCGTGGTCGGCTTCCCCGGCGAGACCGAAGACGATTTCAAATATCTGCTCGACTGGCTCGAAGAGGCGCAGCTCGACCGGGTTGGCGCGTTCCGCTTCGAACCGGTCGATGGCGCGCGGGCTAACACCCTGCCCGACCCGGTGCCCGAGGCCGTCAAGGAAGAGCGTTACGCAAGGGTGATGGAAGTTACCGAGCGGATCAGCGCTGCCAAGCTGGCCGCCAAGGTCGGGACGCGCATTCCCGTGATTATCGACGAAGTCGGCGAACCCGACGAGGATGGCGATATCGGGGCAACCGGCCGCAGCCAGGCGGACGCCCCCGAGATCGATGGCGCGGTCTATTTGCGCAACGTCCCGCAGAGCCTCGCGGCTGGCGATATTGCAACTGTCTCAATTGAGGACAGTGACGCGCACGACCTGTTCGGCGCGGTAGCCTGATAACGCGGCGGCGCCGCTAGACGCGCGTGCTTCTGCGCGGCGGCAAGCGCGGAAACCTTTCGGATTAAACGATAAGTTCTGCGCGCGCGGGCTGACGGCGGCTTATTGCCCCGCAAAGCGTTAACGGCGCTCGTTCGAGTTTCATTTACTTTCGCAACCGGCTGGCAAGCTGGCTTGCCGTGGTTTCGCGGCTGCGGCATCAAATCTTTCTTAAACCTAAGAGCGGCATAAGGGCGCTCAATGGGTGAAACACGCATCTCAAGACTGGCAGCGCCAGTGCTCGTCCGCGGACGATCGCTTTTCAGCGGTCGCCTGTTCGAGCGCTTGCGTCACGTCCTGTGGGCGGCGCTGATCAGTCTGGCGATGTATGCTGGTTTTCTCCTTCAGCCAGCCGAACAGATCTTGTGGCTCATCCAGTCCCGTGTTGCAGATCGATATCCATCGGGGGACATTGTGTTTGTCGCCTCCAACGAGGCGTTGAATGATCCAGCAAATCCCGAACGGCGGTATGACGTCGCCGCAGCTTTGGATGAACTTGACCGCCAAGGAGTTGGCAAGGTTTTCCTGGATGTTGCATTTGCGGAGTCCAACGATCCTCAGGCAGATCAACGGCTAGCGAGGGCAATTGCCGACCTCGGTCCCAGAATAACCCTCGTTGATCGTTTGCTTGAAGGCACGGGCGTCGAACAGACCCGACGCTCGACGTCCGCATCGATCGCGGGAACTACAAGTCGCGTGATTTCGGATCAAACCGATCGAGACTGGTTGGGTTTCGCTTGGACGCTACACTACTCTTACGAAGTCGACGGTCGTCCTGTTCGCTCGTTTGGGTCTGCAATAGCAGGAGTGGATCGCGAACCCTCCGACACTTTTTCTGTCGACTATGGATTTTTCTATGACCGCCTCCCTATTTTACCCATCGAAGTTGTGGCGGATCGGCGACAAACCGGCGCCCTGCCTATCGAGTTAACTGGCAAGACGGTTGTAATCGGTCATAGCGGACAGGTTCCCGGAAGCCGGGACAAGATTCCCCGGAAGCTCGAGGCTTCTCCCAGCTATGTCGATATCTACGCAGGCGAAACGCTGAAAGCTGGCTATACGCGCAATTTGCGCGGTCCGCTGTCTCTAGCCTTTTTCGCGGCGTTGTTGTTCATTGCGCTTCTGATTTCGTCTTCCAGAAAACAGCGCTGGTTCGCCTATTCGGCCATTGTTTTTCTCGCACCCGCAATCTTGTTCGCGACGGCCAAGGTAGGGGTTAGAGTCGAACTCTCTTATGCCATTGGGTTCTTGGGCATTTACGCCGCGTTCCGCTCGAGAATGCGATGGAAACGTCGGGTCGAAATGGTCAATCAGGAAACCGGGCTGGCGAAGCTACGCGCTTTGGAAGCCCGGCTCGTTCGTGAATCGGTGACCAATGGCCACATCGTCATCGCCAAGATTCAGAACTACGAGCGCGTGCTCAAGACACTGAGGGCCGATGACAAGGGCAGCTACGTGCTCAAACTCGTCGATCGGCTACGCGCTGCCGATAGCAATTTGGTCGTTTACAGCGACGGCCACCATCTCGGCTGGCACGTCGCAAACGACGACACCGATGCAGTGGTCGAGCACCTTGAAGGGCTTCGCGCCATATTTGCCGCCCCGATCCAGGTAGGTGGATTTTCCGTCGATGTCGGCATCACATTCGGCATTGCCTGTGTCGAAGGCGACCCTTCTGCCCGATTGGCGGCTGCGGTCGCTGCAGCAGAGGAAACCTCGGAAGCGCACAATCCGATTGCGATTGCCGAAACCGGTTCGCAAACCGACCTGCTGTGGGACATTTCGCTGCGGGCGCGCATCGACGATGCGATGGAAGCAGGCGAGATTTACTGCGTCTATCAGCCCAAGATCGACCTTCAGTCAAACGCAGTCGTCGGGGTGGAGGCACTGGTCCGCTGGCACGATCCGGCACGCGGCTTTATCTCGCCAATGCATTTCATTCAGCAGTGCGAAAAAGCCGGACGGATGGAACATCTCACGCGCTACGTGCTGCAGAGCGCATGTTCCGCCGGACAACTCCTGCATTTCCGCGGGCATATGATTTCCATGTCGGTCAATATTTCGGCCACCCTGCTCAGCGACATGCGAGTGGTCGGCCTCGTGCGAAATGTGCTGCAGGCCACCCGTTTCGATCCCTGTTTTCTGACATTGGAAATTACCGAGACCGCGCGCATTTCGGACCATGAAGTAGCTGCGACCATTCTCAACGAATTACGCTCTATCGGCGTGCGCATCTCGATGGATGACTTTGGCGTTGGAGCCGCGAATTACGAAGCCTTTTACGAGTTGCCGTTCGACGAGATCAAGATCGACCGCATGTTCGTCGCGAACATCGCGAAGGATCCCAAGGCCCGCGCTATCGTGGCCAGTATCGCTGCCATGGGGCGCGGGGCCCGAATCACTGTCGTCGCCGAAGGGCTCGAGAACCCGCAGGATATCCCATTGCTGCAAGAAGCCGGATGCCAACAGGTTCAGGGGTTCGCGTTCTCGCGCCCCCTCTCATTATCCAATTTGCTTGAATATCAGGAGCTTGCCCCCGAGCAAACGTTATCAAACATAGTTTAGACTTTACAAACATACATGGTTAATGGCACTTAACTCTTGAGCAATCAGGAGTTGTGATCATGTGGAATTTCTGGGAATGGCTGTTCGACGGTTGATCGACAGTATCTAGAACTACGAAGGGCCCCTTTCCGGGGCCCTTTTTCGTGGTCGCGCCGCAGCGGCTTGCGCGTGGAAACGAAGCTCCCGGCAGCTCGTTGCTTGATAATGCTGCCAATCCGCCCCTGTGGTTCGCTGTTCTGCCTCGGTGGAAACACTCGTGCGATCTTTCCGACGAAGAATAGGAATGCAGCCGACTGGCACGCCGGCTCCTGCGCTGATAACCGCTGCATCCATGGATATAGCTGCATGATCCCCCGGACCTTCGCATGAACCTGCCTGCAGATCGCTTGCTGCTGTTCGGCGCCACCGGGGACCTCGCCCAGCGCATGCTGCTCCCCTCGCTCTGTGCGCTCGACGCCGACGGCTTGCTCGACAACGATCTCAAGATCGTCGCCACGGCACGTTCCGAAATGTCGACACGCGACTATCGCGACTTTGCGCGCGCCGCGCTGGAGAAATACCTTCCCGATCACCGCCGCGGCGGGGTTGCCGAATTCCTCAACCGGCTGAGCTATGTCCCCGTCGATGCCACCACGCGCGAGGGATACGATGCCCTGGCGACCGAAGTCGGCGCATATGACAAGGGGCTGGCCATCTTCCTTTCGACCGCGCCCAGCCTGTTCGAACCCACGATCGAGGGTCTCGTCCACGCCGGCCTGACGCAGGGCAATGTTCGCATCGGGCTCGAAAAACCGCTGGGAACCGACCTCGCCTCGAGCGAGGAGATCAACGACGCCGTCGCCAAGGCGTTCAGCGAAGATCGCATTTTCCGTATCGACCATTACCTCGGCAAGGAAACGGTCCAGAACCTGCTCGCCCTGCGCTTTGCCAATATGCTGTTCGAGCCGGTCTGGAATGCGACCTATATCGACCATGTGCAGATCACCGTTGCCGAGACGGTCGGCCTGGAATCGCGGGTGGCCTATTACGACGACAGCGGCGCGCTGCGTGACATGGTGCAGAACCACATGCTGCAACTGCTGGCGCTTGTCGCGATGGAACCGCCGACCAGCTTCGATGCAACGGCGGTCCGCGACGAGAAGGTAAAGGTGCTGCGCGCGCTGCGCCCGATCGCGCGGGAGGAGACCGTTACCGGGCAATACCGCGCCGGTGCCGTCGAAGGCACCGCCGTGCCCGGCTACGACCAGGAACTTGGCAAGGACAGCGATACCGAGACCTTCGTGGCCTTGAAGGCGCATGTCGACAACTGGCGCTGGAAGGGCGTTCCCTTCTACCTGCGGACGGGCAAACGGCTGCCCGAGCGCGTGACCGAAATCGTCGTCCAGTTCCGCTGCGTTCCGCATTCCATATTCGAAGGACGCGGCGCCAGCACCAAGCCCAATCGGCTGGTGATCGGGATCCAGCCCGAAGAGAATGTCCAGCTGTCGATGATGGGCAAGGTCCCCGGGCTGGACCGCGACGGGATCCGGCTGCGGCAAATCCCGCTCGACATCGCCATGCCGGACGCGTTTTCGGGTACGGTCCGCAGGATCGCCTACGAACGGTTGCTGCTCGACCTGATCGAGGGCGACCAGACGCTGTTCGTGCGCCGCGACGAGGTCGAGGCGCAATGGGAATGGATCGACGCCATTCGCACCCTGTGGGAGCGCGAGGACATCAAGCCGAAAGCCTATGGTGCGGGCAGCTGGGGGCCCAGCGCCGCCATCGCCCTTGCCGAACGCGACGGAGTAAGCTGGCATGATGAATAAGCCGCTCAACGACACGATCCACCGCGTGACCCAGCGCGTCATCGCAAATTCGCGCGACAGCCGCGCCGCCTACCTCGACCTGATGGACCGCGAAAGCGAACGGCAGGTCGACCGGACGTCGCTGTCCTGCTCCAACCTCGCCCACGCATTTGCCGGGGCCGAGGAAGACCAGGCGTCCATCATGGCAGCCAAGGGCCCGAACCTGGGTATTGTCACCGCCTACAACGACATGCTGTCGGCGCATCAGCCCTATCACCGCTATCCCGAACGCATGAAGATCTGGGCGCGCGAAGTCGGCGCCACTGCGCAGGTCGCCGGCGGCACGCCGGCCATGTGCGACGGCGTGACGCAGGGCGAAGCGGGCATGGAACTGTCGCTGTTCAGCCGTGACACGATTGCCCTGTCGACCACGGTCGCGCTCAGCCATGCGATGTACGATGGGGTCGCGCTGCTCGGCATCTGCGACAAGATCGTACCCGGCCTGCTGATGGGCGCGCTGCGCTTCGGCCACATGCCGGCCATTTTCGTACCCTCGGGCCCGATGGGGACGGGTATCTCGAACAAGGAAAAGCAGCGCGTGCGCCAGCTTTATGCCGAGGGCAAGGCGACGCGCGAGGAATTGCTTGCCAGCGAAATGGGCAGCTACCATTCGCCCGGCACGTGCACTTTCTACGGCACTGCCAATTCCAACCAGATGATGATGGAGATGATGGGTCTCCATGTCCCCGGAGCGGCGTTCGTTCAGCCGGGGGCGAAACTGCGGCAGCAACTCAGCCGCGCTGCCACGCATCGGCTGGCC
>Ga0208453_100233_pt1 | contig 10370 bp, 6 predicted proteins | sample Virmet3737_250_FD_185738 | JGI IMG/M metagenome (GOLD analysis project Ga0208453, IMG submission 185738) | Marine viral communities from the Southern Atlantic ocean transect to study dissolved organic matter and carbon cycling - metaG 3737_250... | ecosystem: Environmental > Aquatic > Marine >...
CCCCCATTTCGAGGCCGATTATGCCCGGCTCGGGGCGCAGCGGAACGCCAAGATCGTGGGCATTTTCACGCGTCTCGCCAAGCGCGATGGCAAGGCGCGGTATCTGGCAATGGTCCCGCGCGTCTGGCAGGCGATGGAACGCGATCTGGCGCATGAAGCGCTGGCGCCGGTCGCCGCGTGGTTCGACGCGAACGTCCCGCAGGAAATCCGCGATACCGCCGGAGGGGAAATCCAGTGACCACACTCGTCTCCGACACGGCAATGCTGATGGCCGCAGGGCTGGGCAAGCGCATGCGCCCGCTTACCGCGACCACGCCCAAGCCGCTGGTGCGCGTGGCCGGAAAACCCCTGATCGACCGTGCGCTCGACCGCCTCGAGGAAGCCGGTGTCGCAAGGGCCGTGGTCAATGTGCATTACCTGGCCGATGCGATCGAAGCGCATGTCGGTGCGCGCAAGGCGCCCGCGGTGACGTTCTCGGACGAACGCGAGCAATTGCTCGAGACCGGGGGCGGCATGGTCAAGGCCGCCGCCGCCGGGCTGCTGCCCGATCCGTTCTTCGCCTGCAATGCCGACAGCATCTGGCTAGACGGCCCGCAAAACGCCTTCAGCGATCTTTCGGCCGGGTGGGATCCCGAGCGCATGGATGCGTTGCTTTTGCTCGTCACGCACGCGCGCGCCCACAATTTCGACGGTTCGGGCGATTTCTACATGGACCCCGCCGGCCAGCTCACGCGCAAGCTGCCCGGCCGGATCGCGCCCTTCATTTACACCGGGATCCAGCTGGTATCGCAGCGCCTGCTGCGCGATGCACCGGACGGCAAGTTTTCGACCAATGTCCTGTGGGATCGCGCGATTGCCGAAGGGCGGCTCTACGGTGTCGCCTTTACCGGACGGTGGTACGAAGTCGGCACGCCTGCGCATATCCGCCCGACCGAGGAAGCGCTCAAGGGTGGCTGAGCGGCAGGGGCCGAAGGTCTATTCGATCGCCGCACATCGCGGCTTCGCCGATGCCCTCGTCGCTGGCCTGGTCCCGCGTTATGCCGACGACGAGTTCGGCCTGGCGCGCCTGACGCTGCTCGTCCCCAGCAGCCGAGCCCGGCGCACGATTTCCGAAGCCTTCATCCGCCACGCCGGCGAACAGGGCACGCCCGGACTGCTGATGCCGCGCATGGCGGTGGTCGGCGATCTCGATCTCGATGAAACGCTCGGCCCGCTGCTCGACCCGCTGGGCGCCGCCGACATACCCCGCGCTATCGAACCGCAGCGGCGGCTGTTTGCACTGGCCCGGCTGATCGCGGACACGATGGGCGACGAGGCACCCGGCGGTGCAACGCTGCTGCGGCTCGCGCGTGAAACCGGGGCAACGATGGACCGGCTGCTGGTCGAGGGCGTGGGTCCTGAAGAACTGGTCGGCGAAAGCGTGCTCGACCTGTTCGGATCGTTGTCCGATCACTGGCAGCGCAGCCTCCATCTCTTCGCAACTGTTCAGGCCAAGTGGCTGGAACAATTGCAGCAATGGGATGCGCTCGACGCGGCAGCTCGGCGCAATCGCCTGTTCGACTGGGCCGCCGCGCGCTGGCGTGCTGCGCCGCCCGAAACGCCCATCGTCGCCGCGGGCGTGACCAGTGCCGCACCTGCGCTCGCGCGGCTGCTGAGAGTGGTCGCCGATTGCGATCAGGGGGCGGTGATCCTGCCCGATTTCGATCTCACCATGCCGCAGGCCGTGTGGGACGAACTGGGCCGCGCCGGGGCGACGCCCGAACCCGGCGCCACGCCTTTCGCACGCGAGGATGCGGTGACGCATCCGCAATACCACCTCAAGTTGCTGCTCAACCGCATGGGGATCGCACGCGAGGAAGTGCAGCCGTGGCATCGCCGTGGCATCGCCGCGGCGCAGCCCGAACGCAGCCATGCGCTCGGATCGCTGTTCCTGCCGCCCGAAGCGAGCAAGGGATGGGTCGACCTGCCCGCCGAGAAACGCCGGCTGGCAGGCGTGCGCATCATGACCTGCGCCAATCCGGAGGAAGAGGCGCAGGCGGTCGCGCTGCTGGTTCGCGAGGCGGTGGAACAGCCGGAAAAGCGCGTGGCGGTGGTCACGCCCGATCGCGCGCTGGCGCGGCGCGTGGTCCACCACCTCGACCGATGGAACATCACGGCCGACGATTCGGGCGGGCGCCCCTTGTCGCAGACCGCTGCCGGCCGGCTGTTCCTGCTGCTTGCCGAGATCGTCGCCGAAGATGCCGCCCCTGTTTCACTTATGGGGCTGCTGGGCCACCCGCTGGTCGATGGCGGGATTGAGCGCGGCGTCTGGCTACGGCAGCTGCGCCGGGTCGAACGTGCGCTGCGCGGGCCGCGCAAGGCTGGCGGCCTAGCTCCCGTCGCGGCTATCGCGGCGCGGCTGGCCCAGCGGCATGGCCGCGTGGCCGATTGGTACGCCGCGGTCGATCAGGCGCTTTCGCCGCTGGTGGCGCTGCACCGGCAGGATGCCATCCCTATGCACGCCTTGCTCGATGCGCTGGTCGAAAGCGGCGAAGCGCTGTGCGGCGAAAAGCTCTGGGCACGCGAGGACGGCCGTTCGCTGGCTGGCTTCGTGGAGGAATTGCGCCGTCATGCGCGCGAGGCGGGGTTCGCCCTGGCGCCGGGCGAGGCCGCAATTGCGCTGCGCGATGCCATGGAACAGGTGGCGGTCCGGCCTCCCTATGGGGGGCATGCGCGGGTGCAGGTGCTCGGGCTGCTCGAAAGCCGGATGAACCGCGCCGAACTGGTAATCTGCGCCGGACTGAATGAAGGCGTCTGGCCGGTCCGCGGGGGGATCGACGCGCTGCTCGCCCCGCCGGTGCTCCGCGCGCTGGGCGTGCCCGGGGCCGATTTCCGTATCGGACTGTCGGCGCATGACCTCGCCGGGGCGCTCGGCGCGCCCGAGGTGGTCCTGTCGCGTTCCGAAAGGGACGAGGCCGGCCCGGCCATTCCCTCGCGTTTCCTGCTGCGCGTGCAGGCGCTGCTGGGCGAGCTGCTCGATCGCTACGAGGACCGCGAGACGGTCGCGCTGGCGCGGGCGATGACCCGCGCGCCGAGCGCGCCGGCCTATCCGCGCCCGGCACCGCAGCCGCAGCCCGAACAGCGCAAGGTCGACATTTCCGCGACCGCGCTCGATCGCCTGCTTGGCGATCCCTACCAGTTCTATGCTGACCGGATCATGGGGCTGAAGGATCTCGACGCGCTGGACGCCGAACCTTCGGCGCAGTGGCAGGGGACGGTGGCGCACGCCATCCTGCAACGCTGGCACGAAACGCGCGAGCGGGATCCTGCCGCCCGCCTCGCTCCGATCATGCAGGCCGTGCTCGACGAAGAGAACGCCGATCCGCTGATGCGGGGGCTGTGGCAGCCACGGCTCGAAGCCGCGCTGCGCTGGATCGAAGAGGAGATCGGTGCCTATGACGACCGTCGCGTGCTGGCGGTCGAGAAGCAGGGCGCGATTACCTTCGACGGCGTCCATGTCCACGGCCGCGCGGACCGGATCGACCGGCTCGCGGACGGCAGCCTTGCCATAATCGATTACAAGACCGGTACGCCGCCCAGCGCGGCCCGGGTCGAGGCCGGTTTCGCGTTGCAGCTTGGCGTCCTCGGCCTGATCGCCGAACGCGGCGGTTTCGAAGGTCTGGCCGGCGACGCGCAAGGCTACGAATACTGGTCGCTTGGCAAAGCCAAGGATGCGGAAAACCGCTACGGTTTCGGCTATGTCGACGTGCCGCTGAAAGTCGGACGCAAGACTTCGGGCGTGGCGCCCGAGGAATTCCTGCCGCTGACCGCGGACAAGCTGACACTGGCCATCAACCGCTTCATCAAGGGCAATGACTCCTTCACGGCGCGCGAGAACCCTGATTATCCCGCCTATGACACCTATGATCAGCTGATGCGGCTCGATGAGTGGATCGCGCACCAGGATGGCGGAGAAACGGCGTGAGCGGGACCGTCTACGAACTGCAGGACAAGCAGCGCCTCGCGGTCGATCCGCAGGACAGCGTGTGGCTTTCGGCCAGCGCGGGGACCGGCAAGACGCAGGTCCTGTCGGCGCGTGTGCTGCGGCTGCTGCTCGAACCGGGTGCCGATCCTTCGCAGGTCCTGTGCCTCACTTTCACCAAGGCGGGCGCGGCCGAAATGGCAGTGCGTGTCAACGCTGTGCTGGCGCGCTGGGTCCGGATGGACGATGCGCAGCTGGCGCGCGAACTGGCGTTTTTGGGCGCGCCCGGCGACCCAGAAACGCGCGCGCGGGCCCGGGCGCTGTTCGCCCGCGTCCTCGATTGCCCCGGCGGCGGATTGCGGATCGATACGATCCACGCCTTCGCCCAATATCTGCTTGCCGCCTTCCCCGGCGAAGCGGGCATGCTGCCCGGGTCGCGTCCGATGGAAGACCGCGAGCGCGACCTCCTGAGCCGCGATGTTCTTTCGGGCCTGCTGGCCGAAGGCGACCCGCGCATCGCCGGGGCGATCGCCGCGATGAGCAAGCGCAAGGGACCCGATGCGGTCCGCAGCTGGCTGATGCGCTGCGCGCGGCACATGGACCTGTGGCAGGGGCCGGGCAGCTGGCAACCGCCGATGCAGCCGCGCGTGTTTCGCTTGCTGGGCCTCCCCGCCGATGCCGATGCCGCATGGGTTGCAGACGCATGTTCGGACGCGGCGTTTCCCTGCGCCAGCCTGCGCGCCTGCCTGGCCGCCAGCCGCGGCTGGTCGGCAAAGACGGGCCAGACTTGCGCCGATTTTCTCGAATGCTGGCTGGTAAGCGATACGGAGGCCCGGCTTGCCGCAATCGACGGGTTTTCCAAGACACTGCTCAAGGCCGATGGCACCCCGCGCAAGATGGCCGGGGCGGAAAAAGTCAATCCGGACTTTCCGGGCAACCAGGAACGGGTGGCCGAAGCCGTGGCCAAGGTGCGCGAACGCGCGGCATTGCTCGAACTGGCGGCATTCCTCGGCCCGCAGCTCGAAGCGGGACGTGCCTTCGCGCTTGCCTGGCACAGGGCGAAGGAACGCGAAGGGCTGGTCGATTTCGACGATCTCATCGCCCGCGCCGCCACGCTCCTGTCCGACAGCGCGATGGCCGACTGGATCCGTTACAAGCTCGACCGCAGCTTCGATCACATCCTCGTCGATGAAGCGCAGGATACCAACGCGGCGCAATGGGCGATCGTGAAGGCACTGACCGACGATTATTTCGACGGTTCGGGCGCGCGCGGCGAGGCGGTGCGCACGATCTTTGCCGTGGGCGATTACAAGCAGGCGATCTTCGGCTTCCAGGGGACCAGCCCGGAGAACTTCCGGCAGGCGCGCGATTTCTTCCGCGACAAGATGAATGCCGCCGCCGATGCGGCCCGCGATACGCGCGGTGCGCCCGATATTCGCGGACTGGAGGAATACGGCCTCGGCCGGAGCTATCGCACCAACCAGCAGGTACTCGGTTTCGTGGATCGGGCAATCGATGCGATCGGCCATGAAGGGTTCGGGCTCGATCAACGCAGCGATCCGCACACGGGCAGCGGCGAACCCGGACTGGTGGGTCTGTGGCAGGTCGTTCGTGTCGCCGAGGAAGAAGACGACGGCGGTGAGCGCGAAGGCTGGCTGGCGCGGCACGACCGCTTGCTGGCCGACAGGATCGCGCGGCAGGTGGCCGAATGGCTCGACCCTGCCGGCGATGGCTTTACGTTGTCGCGCGGGACCAAGCGCCGCGCCAGCGCAGGCGATATCATGGTGCTGGTCCAGAAACGGCGCGACCTGGCTTCGCTCATCGTCGCGCGGCTGTACCGCCACGGTGTCCCGGTGGCCGGGGTCGACCGGCTGCGCCTCGGCAATCCGCTGGCAGTGAAGGACCTGATGGCCGCCTTGCGCTTTGCCGCGCAGCCGCTTGACGATCTCACGCTGGCCAGCCTGCTGGTTTCGCCCTTGCTGGGCTGGAGCCAGGAGGATCTGCTGGCGCACGGCTACCGGCCGAAAGGCGTGCGCCTGTGGGAGCACCTGCGGGGCAGCAGCGATGCGTTCGTTCGCGGCACGGTCGATGCGCTGCGCGAGATACTGCGGCGGGCCGATTACGACAGCCCGCAGCAATTGCTGCACTGGATATTGCTTGGCGCGCTCGACGGGCGGCGCAAGCTGGTCGCGCGGCTGGGCCGAGAAGCGAACGATCCGATCGACGAATTGCTCAATGCGGCCAATGCCTACGCCAGCGCGCATACCGCGAGCCTGCAGGGGTTCATCCGCTGGTTCGATGCAGGCGATGGCGAACTGAAGCGCGAAGCGGGGGAGGGCGGCGACCAGGTCCGGGTGATGACCGTTCACGGTTCGAAGGGGCTCGAGGCGCCGATCGTCATCCTCGCCGATGCCGCTATCCGGCCCGATGGCGCGGGCGATCTGGTGCTGGAAGAGAATCTCCCGGGGTCGGCGACGCCGCGCGCCGTTCCGCTGCCGGGTCTGACCAAGGAAGAAAAGGTCGGCCCTGTCGCCGAGGCTGACGCTGCGGAAGCAGCCAAGGCGATGCAGGAACATTGGCGGCTGCTCTATGTCGCTCTGACGCGCGCGCAGGAGGCGCTGTTCATTACCGGCTCGCTCGGCCCGCGCGATGCGAAAAACGGCCCGCATGACGATAGCTGGTATGCGCGGCTCGCGGCACTGTTCGATCAAAACGAGGCGCTGGCGGATCCCATCTGGGGTGCCCGCTGGGAATTGGGCGAATACGCTGCCCCGGTTGCGCCGTCCGCGCCCGATACGGATGGTGACGGCATGCCGCTTTTGCCCGACTGGGCCACCAAGCCGGTCGGGCCGGAGCCCCGGCCGCCGCGCCCGCTCGCCCCGTCGGGGCTAGGCGAGACCGAGGGCAGCGATCCCCCGCTGCCACCTGCCAGTGTCGGCGCGGCCGCGCGGCGCGGGACGTTGATCCACGCGTTGCTCGAGCGCTTGCCGCAGATCGCTGGGAAAGACCGCGAAGGCAAGGCGCGCGCATGGCTGGAACGGCAGGCGGGCGACTTGGCGCCAGCGGAGCGTGAAGAAATGCTTGCGCGGGTAACGCAGGTCCTGGCCGAACCGTCGTTTGCGGAAGTGTTCGGACCCCGAGCACTGGCCGAAGTGCCCTTGGCCGCGACGGTCGAGGGGCAAGTGGTCATGGGAACCGCGGATCGCCTGCTGGTCACGGCCGACGCGGTGACAGTGGTCGACTTCAAGACCGCCCGGCGTCCGCCCCTGTCTCCCGAGGCCATTCCCGACGCCACGCTCAAGCAGATGGCCGCCTATGTCGCGGCGCTCGAGACGATCTATCCCGGGCGCAGGGTCGAGGCGGCGGTGCTCTATACCCAGACGCCGCAGTTGTTCGCCTTGCCGGCCGCGCGGCTGGCTGCCTACAAGACCGCGTTTGCGGCGCCGCAGGAAAGTTTTGCCCTGCCGCCCGTTGAGTAACCGCCTTGGCCGCCCACATCATGGGCCACACGCTTTACAGGAGATTCCCATGGCCACCACCGCCGTTACCGACGCCAGCTTCCAGTCCGACGTGCTCGAAAGCGACAAGCCCGTGCTGGTCGATTTCTGGGCCGACTGGTGCGGCCCGTGCAAGATGATCGCACCCGCACTGGAAGAACTGAGCGAAGAGCTGGGCGACAAGGTGACCATCGCCAAGATGGACATCATGGAAAATCCCGATGTGCCGGGTTCGATGGGCGTCCAGTCGATCCCCTATCTGGTGCTGTTCAAGAATGGCGAACAGGCCGCGCAGATGCGCGGTGCAGCACCGAAAGGCCAGCTCAAGCAGTGGCTTGAAGGCGAACTTTAATCCATTTTCGCATATAGATCGGCAAGCTCGTCCCACAGGGCCGGGCTTGCCGCACCCAGCAGGCCCGTGCGGCCCACCTCGTCGACGCGATAGGGTGAGCCATCGGGCCGCGCTGCTTTGCCCCCCGCTTCATTGAGCCACAACACGCCTGCCGCATGGTCCCAGGCGAACGTGCGTTCGAAGATCGAAACATCGTTCGTGCCCAGCGCCAGCCGCGGATATTGCTCCGCCGCGCAATAGGGAATGTCGACGAGTTCGTACGCCGGGGCGATATGACGGCGCGTGGCGTCGCGGCGCTGCTCCTCCATGAAGATCAGGGAAATTGCCGCAACCGGTGGTGACTGTCCTGTGGGACGCGATGCCACCCGCTCGCCGTCGATCATGGCGCCGGCACCGCGGTGGGCGCTGCAGAAGCGGCCCGTCAGGCAATCGTAGATCCAGCCAGACTGGGCGACGCCGCCATCCGCGCGGGCGATGATGATGCCGAAGGGCGGTTTGCCGGCAGCGAAATTGCGCGTGCCATCGACGGGATCGACAATCCAGCAGGGCCGGTCGAGCCGCTCGAGGATCGCCGGGTCCGCATGCGCGGTCTCTTCCCCAACGAACGCGAGCGAGGTATCGATCGCGGCCAGGCCTTCGCGCAGCAGCGCCTCGCTGTCCTTGTCGGCAATCGTCACCGGGTCGTTGCCGCCCTTGTCCTCGACTTCGCCCGCTGCGAGATTGCGATAGCGCGGCAGGATGGCGCGTTCGGAAACCCGGCGCATGAGATCGAGGATCTGGTCGTCGAGCGCGGTCACGAGCGATAGTCCGCATTGATCGAGATGTAGCCATGCGTCAGGTCGCAGGTCCACACGGTCGCGCGCCCGTCGCCGACGCCGAGATCGACATCCATGCGAATGTCCTCGCCTGCCAGATGGGCGGCCACGGGAGCTTCGTCATACTCGGCCAGCGGCTGTCCGTCGCGCGCGGCCCAGATACCGCCGAAGCCGATCGACAGACGGTCGCGGTCTGCCGGTTCGCCGGCCTTGCCGACCGCCATGACCACGCGACCCCAATTGGCATCGCCGCCCGCGATCGCTGTCTTGACCAGCGGCGAATTGGCAATGGCAAGCCCGACGCGCCGGGCGCTGTCGTCGCTTGCCGCACCGGCAATCGCTATTTCGATGAATTTCTGCGCACCTTCACCATCGCGGACCACCAATTGCGCGAGGTCGCGGCACACCTGGAGAAGCGCGGCGTAAAAGGCGTCCGCCCCCGCATCGCTCCACGACGCAAGCGGGGTATTGCCGGCCTTGCCGGTGGCGAACAACAGCACGGTGTCGCTGGTCGACGTGTCGCCGTCGACGGTGATGCACGAATAGGTTGCCGCATTCGCCCGGCCGAGCATTTCCTGCAGGAATTCGGGCGCCACCGCCGCATCGGTAAAGACATAGCCGAGCATCGTCGCCATGTCGGGGGCGATCATCCCGCTGCCCTTGACGATCCCCGCCAGCGCGGCGCGGGTGTCGCCCAGCATCGCATGCGCGCCCGCGCCCTTGGTAAAGGTATCGGTCGTCCCGATCGCGCGCGCGGCGTCTTCCCAGCTGCATGGCTCGGCGGAGAGAACGGCCTCGACGCCCGCGCGTGCCCGGTCCTTCGGCAGTGGTACGCCGATGACGCCGGTGGAGGATACGAACACGGTTTCGGCGGAGCAGCCCAGCGCTGCGGAGACCTGTTGCACGATCTGATCGACCGCCTCGCGGCCGCGGTAGCCGGTGAAGGCGTTCGAATTGCCGGCATTGACGATCAATGCGCGCGCATAACCCTGGCGCACCTGTTTGCGGCCCAACTCGACCTCGCTCGAGGCGCAGGAGGATTGGGTGAAGACGCCGGCTACGGTGGTCCCTTCGGCCAGTTCGGCGAAGGTCAGATCGGCGCGGTCCCACTCCTTGTACCGGGCGCAAGCGACGCGCAGCGTGACGCCGCCGATCCGCGGCAGTTCGGGAAAGGGGCGGGCGAGAGGCGAGCGGGCAAGATCCATTGGCGCTCGTTAGGCGCAGAGCGGGGCGGGGTAAACGGTCAAGCGGGGTGGACGCGCATAGCCACACGTCCTATCTGACCGCTGCAATGCTTCGTCGCATCCTTACCCTGCTCGCGCTTCTTACCGGCCTCGCCGCCGCGGGCGCGCCTGCGCATGCACAGGCCTATGACGGGGTTTCCGGAGTCGAACTGACCGCCGGTACCGACCGCTGCATCCAGCACGAGGCGCGGGAAGGCGCATCGATCGCCGGCCAGGCGCGTGTCCTGCGGCCCGCCGCGCAGCCGGCCGAGTGCGTCCCGACCGTCGCGGTGACGATCCCCGCGGTCCACATCGGTATCGACCGCTCCTACGAATAGGCGCCCCGCGCCCGTTTGTTGCCGTATTCCTGCCCGCCGCGCACCGCGCGTGCGGGCCTCCCATCCATAAGTTCACGCGGAAGGCTCGAAGGCCCCAACATGTTCAACTCCATCATGAAATCCGTCTTTGGCTCGGCCAATGACCGCTACGTCAAATCGCTCGGCAAGATCGTCGATCGAATCA
>Ga0208453_100236_pt1 | contig 10266 bp, 7 predicted proteins | sample Virmet3737_250_FD_185738 | JGI IMG/M metagenome (GOLD analysis project Ga0208453, IMG submission 185738) | Marine viral communities from the Southern Atlantic ocean transect to study dissolved organic matter and carbon cycling - metaG 3737_250... | ecosystem: Environmental > Aquatic > Marine >...
GGGGCGGCTTGTTCGGCGGCGGGGGCGGCGCTGCAGGGGGCTTCGGCGGGTATGAGAACACGGCGATCGGACAGATCATCGTGCTGGCCTACCTCAATGCCTATACCGATCTGGTGACCCAGTTGGGCGGCCTGCCGACCGATGCGGCTGCCGCGGCACCAATCGCACGCTGACATCGGCGATCTTGCCACGCGAGGGGCGGAACGGCACAGGTCGCTCCGCCCCTTTCGATTCCATTGCCCTTCTTTCGGGAGACGAATGCTGCTTACCGTCCACACGCTCGATGACCTGCGGGCTGCCACCGATAGACTGGGCGGTAGCGGCACGATTGCGCTGGTCCCCACCATGGGCGCGCTGCACGAGGGGCATCTGACTCTGGTCAGGGCCGCCCGGGCCAAGGCGGATCATGTGGCGGTCTCCATCTTCGTCAATCCGCGCCAGTTTGGCGCAAACGAAGATCTCGATGCATACCCGCGGCAACTCGCACGCGACGCCGCATTGCTCGAAGCGGAAGGCGTGGCGCTGCTGTGGGCGCCTGCTCCCGACATCGTCTATCCTGCGGGCTATGCCACCAACATCTCGGTCGCGGGCGTCAGCGAGGGCCTGTGCGGCGGCGATCGCCCCGGGCATTTCGACGGCGTGGCCACGGTCGTCTGCAAACTGTTCAACCAGGTTCGCCCGGACATGGCATTCTTTGGCGAAAAGGACTGGCAGCAGTTGGCGGTCATCCGCAGGATGGCGCGCGACCTCGACCTTACGCGGCCGCATGTCGATGCGATTCACGGTGTTGCCATCGTCCGCGAGGCCGATGGTCTCGCCATGTCGAGCCGCAATGCCTATCTCACGCCCGACCAGCGCTGTGCCGCTGCGGCACTGCCACGCAGCATGAAGCAGGCGATCGCCCGCCTGATGCAGGGCAAGCCGTCCAACACCGTGCTCGAGGACCTGCGGGGGGAACTGACCAGTGCGGGCTTTGGCAGTATCGACTATGCCGAACTACGCCGCGGCGACGATCTTGGCCCCGCCGATAGCGCTATGGCAGGCAGCCGGCTGTTTGTGGCCGCACGGATCGGCGGGACCCGGCTGATCGACAATATGCCGCTAACGTGACCGCGCTCCCGGAAGCTGTCCCGGAGCAGTGGTAGAAGCGGAGGAAAGATGGAGCGGGTAAGGGGAATCGAACCCCTCTAGCCAGCTTGGAAGGCTGGAGCATTACCACTATGCTATACCCGCTCGGGTGCGGCGCCAATGCCATCGAAGCGGCTTCGGCGTCAACACGCTATTGTGACGTATCGCTGCTTTCACCGCGTTCTTCTTCTGCGGAGGATGCCAGCGTTTCCGCCAGTGTCGGCTCGTCCTCGATCGTCGGCGGTTCGCGCGTGAGGACCTCGATTTCGACGCGCCGGTTGGCGGCACGGCCGTCTTCGTCGGGCGTACCGTCCGGGAGGGCATTCGGGGCGATGGGGTTCTGCTCGCCGAAGGCGATTGTGCGGATCCGGTCTTCGGCAACGCCGTTTTCGACCAACCAGTCGCGCACCGCCTCGGCCCGGGCGAGCGATGCCCGCATATTCGCCTCGTCGCTGCCACCGCTGTCGGTGTGGCCGCGCAAATAGATCAGCCCGCCTTCCTCGTTCTGCGGCGACGCAAGCACTGTGGCGAGCGCCGCGCGGCCTTCTTCGGTCAGCTCGGTGCCGTCCGGGAACTCCACAGTGGTTTCGAGCGACCCGCTGGGCTCGAAACTCTCGATTGGCTCGACCTGGAACTCGGGTCGGAAGATCGAGCGCTTTTCGGGCGGCGCGTCGGCATCGGAGGGCGGCTGCGGCTGATCATCCTTGCAGCCTGCAAGCATCGTAGCCGCCATGGCGGCCGCCAGTGTCAGAGTGGAACGGTGCTTCATCTCATGCCCCCTGTTCGGCGGTCTTGTTGCGTTTGCGATCGCGTTTGGCAGCCGCATCCTGAGCGCTGCGTTCCTGCGGAGGCGCGAAACTGACGATCACGTCGCCTGCCCGCGGCTCGGGCCGCGCTGCATGCGTGAAGAAGCGCAGCGTGCCGTTGTCGCGCACCAGCAGCAGCATGGCGGCGGCATCGGGCAAGCGATCCTGCGCCGCGGCAAAGGTGAATTCTTCCGAGAGCTTGGTCTTGCGGAACACCCAACCCCGCGCGAGCCGTTCGTTTACGTCTTCGACGCCGAAGCCGCTTTCGAACAAGGCGCGGCCGCGGATGCCGCTCGGCAGCGCGTGGCGGTCCTCGTCGTCGATCGCATCACCGAGCTGGAAAACCGTATCGCGTCCGATCTCATAAGCGAATTCATTGCAGACGAGCGCGTTGTACGCCTCGTTTTCGGTTGCCGCCACCAGCACTGAATAGGGGGTCAGGTCGAGATTGTGCTCGGTCGCCTCATTGAGGATTTCCCCATGGTAGAAAGGCAGCCCCTTCTGGCGGGCGAGCGCGAGCCGCTGCCAGCTCGAATCGACGACCATCACGGGCGCCTTGAGTTCCTGCATCATGAGCGCAAGCGAGATCGTCCACGGCGTGCTCCCGACGATGAGCACCCCCGGGCGGTTGCTGCCCTTGAGATTGAGCAGGCGCGCGACGAGATCGATCGTGAAACCGTGCGCCACGATGGTGGCGACCACCACCGCGAAGCTGAGCCCGATCAGTGCCGTACCGTCATAGCCGATATCCTCGAGCCGGAGCGCGAACAGGCCGGAGATGGCCACCAGCACGATACCGCGCGGTGCGATCCAGGAAAGGAACAGCCGTTCGTTCCACGGGACCGAACTGCCGAGCAGGCTCAGCAGGATGGTTGCGGGTCGAACAAGGAACAGCAAGGCCAGCAGGAACAGGCCGAAGTTCCAGTTGAGATAAGCCAGTTCCTCGAATTCGAGGCTGGCCGAAAGCAGGACGAATATGCCGGCGATAAGGATTACCGCGATGTTCTGCTTGAACGGATGAATGCTGCGCAGGGACGAAACGTTCATGTTCGCCAGCGCGATGCCCATCACGGTCACCGCGACCAGCCCGGCCTCGTGCTCGATCTGGTTGGACAGCACGAACACCACGATGACCGAGGTAAGCAGCACGGGCACCTTGAGATATTCGGGAATGGCCCCGCGCGGAAACGCCCAGGCGATCGCCGCGGCCGCAACATAACCGATCAGACCTGCGATGATGGCGGCGATGATCAGCGGCGGGACGACTTCGAACAGGCTGGCACCAGGCGATTCGGTAACCGCGCGAAAATATTCGTAGGACACCACTGCGAAGAGCGCGCCGATGGGGTCGTTGACGATGGCTTCCCACTTGAGGATCGCTGCGGGCCGTGCCTTGACCGACGATTGGCGCAGCAGCGGCATCACCACCGTCGGCCCGGTGACTACCAGGATGCCGGCGAACAGGATCGCCACCGGCCATTCGAGACCGCCGATCGAGTGCGCAGCGAATGCACCAAGCACCCAAGCGATCGGCCCACCCAGCAAAACCAGCCGCCAGACCCCTTCGCCTGCATGCCGAAGCTCACGAAAATCGAGGCTGAGCCCGCCTTCGAACAGGATGAGTGCGACCCCGATAGCGATCATCGGATCGAGCAGGTCGCCGAATGCGTGTTCGGGATCGAACAGGCCGAGCACCGGGCCCGCCAGGAAGCCCGCCGCAAGCATAAGGACGATGGCCGGCCAACCCGTCCGCCAGGCCAGCCATTGGGCACCTATGCCCAGCATGCCGACCATCGCGATGACTAGTGATTGTTCCATGGGTCTCTCTGGCTGCGCGGCTGTCCGCCGACCGGTGCGCCGCAACGCGCGAGTACCCTTAATGCCCGATGGACAGAATATATCCAGTCCTGCGCGAAACGCTTAGTCGCCATCGAAGGCCATCAAGGCGCGGACATCGAGCGACTGGCTGGCCAAGCGCGCATTGCCACCCAGATCGGGCAGGTCGATCACGAATGCAGCGCGATCGACACGCGCACCGGCCTTGCGGAGGAGCTCGGTAGCGGCGACCGCGGTGCCCCCGGTCGCGAGCAGGTCGTCGACGATCGCCACATGCTGGCCTGCGCCGACCGCGGCGGGATCCATTTCCAAGCGGTCGAGCCCGTATTCCAGTTCGTATTCGACGCCGATCACTTCGCAGGGCAATTTCCCCGGCTTGCGGATCGGCAGGAAGGGCAACTCGAGCCGGGCAGCCACCGCTGCACCGAAGATAAAGCCGCGCGCTTCCATGCCCGCAATCGCTTCAGCGCCCGCAACCGCCTGCGTCAACCACTCGACCGTTGCAGCAAAACCGCGGCCATGACCGAGAAGCGTGGTGATGTCGCGAAATTGGATACCCGTCTTGGGGAAATCCGGAATCGTGCGGACAAGTGCTTTGATTTCGTCAGGCGTCATGCCCTACCTCCCCGGAATCGAAACGCCCCTCGCATCACCAGGATGCAAGGGGCGCGAAAATCGTCAGACCGAATGGGTTCAGTCTTTCTTGGGCTTTGCCGCTGCCCAGATCTGCTGTTTCGACAAATAGGCCAGAACCGTAGCGAAGAGCAGGAAAATCAACACCGGCCAGCCGGTCTGCTTGCGCTGGACCATGGTCGGTTCTGCGGTCCAGGCGAGGAAGGCCGCGACATCGGTCGACATCTGTTCCACCGTCGCCTCGGTCCCGTCGTCATAGGTGACCTGGCCCGTGGTGGTCAGCGGCGGAGCCATCGCGAGGTTGAGGTTCGGGAAATAGGGGTTGTGATAGAGACCCGGTCCCGGAGCGGCTTCGGGATGCTCCGCGAGCAGTTCCGCCGTCGGCTCGGAATAGCCCGAAAGCAGCGAAGCCACGTAGTTCACGCCGTCGCCGCGCGCCTTGGTCATCAGCGACAGGTCGGGCGGGATGGCGTTGTTGTTCGCCGCCGCAGCCGCAACATTGTTGGGATAGGGATCGGGGAAGTAGTCGGTCGGAAGGCCGGGGCGCGTGGTCGCTTCCCCGGTGTTCGGATCGATACCCGGCACCTGCTTCGAAGCGGCGAACGCCTTTACCTGGCCCTCGTCATAGCCAAGCTGTTCGAGGTCGCGGAAGGCGACGAACTTGAGGCTGTGGCATGCCGCACAAACCTCGTCGTAAACCTTGAAGCCGCGCTGCAGCTGCTGGATGTCCCACTTGCCGAACGGCCCGTCGAACGAGAAGGCGATATCCCGCGGTTCCTCGTAGGGAAGGTGCCCGGCAGGCTCTTCGGTCATCCAGGCATAGGCACCCAAGACGAAGGAATAGAGCGCAATCAGTGCGAAGCCGAGGCCGACGAGAATGGCGACGAGGCGGATGCTGAGAAGCTTGGTCATGTCTGGTCTCGTAACTCGCTTAGACGGCCGGCGTGGTGTTTTCGCCGAGCACCGCCTTCTTGTCCGAGCCGAGGACGGCTTCGGTGATCGAATAGGGCAGCGGTTCGGACTTCTCGATCTGGCCGACGATCGGCAGGATCACGAGGAAGTGCAGGAAGTAATACGCCGTCGCGATCTGGCTGAGCATCACATAGGGCTCTTCCGCCGGGGCACCGCCGCAGATGAACAGCACGACCATCGCGGGGATCAGGCCGAACCAGAAGAACTTGCGGAACAGCGGGCGGTAGTGGCCGCTGCGCACGGGCGACTTGTCGAGCCAGGGCAGGATGAACCACACAAGGATCGAGCCGAACATTGCAATCACGCCGAGCAGCTTCGCGGGGAAGAACAGGAAGTCGACGGTGAAGGCCCGCAGGATCGCGTAGAACGGCCAGAAGTACCATTCGGGCACGATGTGCGCCGGCGTCGAAAGCGGGTTGGCTTCGATGTAATTGTCCGGGTGGCCCAGCGCATTGGGCAGGAAGAACACCATGGTGAAGAACAGCAGCAGCGCGATGCCGAGGCCGAAGCCGTCCTTCGCGGTGTAGTACGGATGGAACGGGAGCGTATCGCTCTCGCTCTTCACTTCGACACCGGTCGGGTTCGACGAACCGGGAATGTGCAGCGCCCAGATGTGCAGGATGACGACACCCGCAATCACGAAGGGCAGCAGGAAGTGGAGGCTGAAAAAGCGGTTGAGCGCGGCATTGTCGGGCGCGAAGCCGCCCAGCAGCCACACCTGGATCGGTTCGCCGACCACGGGAATGGCACCGAACAGGCCGGTGATCACCTTGGCACCCCAGAAGCTCATCTGGCCCCAGGGCAGGACGTAACCCATGAACGCGGTCGCCATCATGAGCAGGAAGATGACCACACCGAGCAGCCAGATCATTTCCCGCGGGGCCTTGTACGAGCTGTAGAACAGGCCGCGGAAGATGTGGAGGTAGATCACGATGAAGAAGAAGCTTGCGCCATTGGCGTGCGCATAGCGCATCATCCAGCCCCAGTTGACGTCACGCATGATATGCTCGGTCGTCGCGAAGGCGACCTGCGCATTGGCGGCATAATGCATCGCCAGAACCACACCGGTGACGATCTGCACCACCAGGAAGAAGCCGGCGAGGACGCCGAAATTCCAGAAATAGCTCAGGTTGCGCGGCACCGGATAACCTGCGCCGACAGCGTTATAAACGAGGCGCGGCAGCGGCAACTTCTCGTCGAGGAATTTGGTGACCCCATTGGTGGGGGCGTATTCCTTGGCCCAGGGAAAGCTCATCGTATCGTCTCTTCTCTCTAAGCTCAGCCGACCTGGATGACGGTGTCCGAGGTGAACTCGTACTCCGGCACTTCGAGGTTGGTCGGTGCCGGACCCTTACGGATACGGCCCGCGGTGTCGTAGTGCGAACCGTGGCAGGGGCAGAAATACCCGCCGAATTCGCCCTTCACTTCGCCTTCGGCCGCCCCGAGCGGGACGCAGCCGAGGTGGGTGCATACACCCATGGTGACGAGCATGTCCTCATGCCCTTCCTTCGTCCGATCGGCGAGCGATGCCGGATCGCGAAGCGAGCCTGCCGGCGTCGCATTGGCGGCGGCGACTTCGGCCGGGGTAAGCCGGCGGATGAACAGCGGCTGCTTGCGGAAGACGGCCTTGATCGCCTGCCCCGGCTCGATCGCCGAAACGTCGACCTCGGTCGAGCTGGCGGCGAGCACGTCCTTCGACGGCGCCATCTGAGTAACCAGCGGATAGACGACCGCTAGGCCGCCGATACCTGCCGCGCTTACCGCAGCGATGTCGAGGAAATCGCGGCGGCGAATGCCATCGGCGGTGTCGCCTGCCGTTTCGGGAGTTGCGGTTGCAGCCGTGTCTGCCATCAGCGCTTTGCCTTGCCTGCCTTGTACCTGCGCCCCGAGCCTGGGCCCGGAGACGCGCTGTGCGAATTTATCGACCGGGTGAGGTGGTAAGCCGGCGCACACGACATAGATAACGCGTCCGCAAAAGCCCCATATGTGCCCGGTTTGGACGCGCCTCTAGCCGCTCTGCGGCGGGTTGCCAACCGCCATTTTGGCAAGCTTTATGCAGTCGCGTGCAACCGAGGCCCGTTCCGGCCCGGCACCGGCGATTGGCTCTATCGGCCAAGCCCGATGATGCTGAGCTGGCGGCCGGCCGTTTCCTCGCCCCGGTGCCCGGCGCGGCGATAGGAATGAAACCGCTCTGGCTGCGTGTAGGTATCCTGTCGCACGTCGGCGATCCTGGTGACGCCTGCCTCGCGCAAGCGCTGGGCCGCATAGGCCGGGAGATTGAACTGCCAATGTCCAGCGCGGCCGGGCGTGAAGAAGCGGGCGTCCGCGGGCGTGAAATGGTCCCGAAACGCGGCGTCAACCTCGTAGCTGGCCTGCGCAATCGTCGGCCCGATGGCCGCCCGGATAGCCCCGCGGCTTGCGCCGAGGGTCTCCATCGCGGCTACCGTGTTGCCAAGCACGCCAGCCGACGCACCGCGCCACCCGGCATGCGCCGCGCCGATGACGCGCGCCTCCGGATCGGCGAGCAGCACCGGCGCGCAGTCCGCGGTAACGATACCCAGCGCAAGGGCAGGCCGGTTCGTGACGATTGCATCGGCTTCGGGAGGCTCTTCCCAGGCATCGCAAGCGGTCACGACCGTCGCGGAATGGACCTGCCTGACGCGGACAAGCGCGGCGCCGGGAAGAATCTGGTCCGCGCCAAGGCCCGCGGAGCTGGAGAACCCATGAGGGATATCGCCCAGCGAGGAAGCCGTAAGATAGTCGCTCATCGTACTAGCCCAGCGAACGGGTAACCTGTTCATATGTATCGCGCGACAGCTTCGGCGCTTCGGCAATCCGCTGGAGCGCTTCGCGCATCAACTGCGCGCGGCCTTCCTCGATCCGGCGCCAGCGCCCCAGTGCGGGAACGAACCGGGCAGCGGTTTGCGCATTGATCGGATCGAGTTCGAGGATCAGATCGGCGAGCATGCGATAGCCCTCGCCATCGGCAGAATGGAACGCGCCGGGGTTGCTGGCGAAGGCCATGTAGAGCGACCGCACGCGATTCGGATTGCGCAGCGCGAAATCCTCATGTTCGCGTAAGGACTTCACATGCTCGATCGCGTGGGGATGAAGCGAACTGGCCTGCAGGGCGAACCACTTGTCGATCACCAGTGCGTTGCCCTGGTATCGATTGTAGAAGTCGAGCAGCCGGCCGGTGCGTTCCGCACTGTCGAGCCCGGCCAGCACCATCAGCGCGCCCTGCCGATCGGTCATATTGTCCGCGCGGTCGTATTGCCGCGCCGCAAGACCGGATGCGGTGGCCGGATCGCCGGCAGCGGCATAGGATAGCGCCAGCGTCTTGACCTTGCGCGCGCCCTTCGCCTCGGCATCGAGTGCAAAGGGCACTTGGGCGGCTCTTTCGTAAAGCGCATGGAGAGGATCGGCGAGCCGTGTGGCTACGTCCGCCTTGAGCGCTTCGCGAGCGGCATGGATACTGCCCGGATCGGCGATCAGCATCTGTTCCGCTATGTACGCCTGGCTCGGCATGACCATCAGTTCGCCGCGCATCAGATCGTCGAGCGCGCTATCCTCGACCACTGCGCGCATCGCCTGCGCGATATCGCCGCGCGCAGCGTCGCGCTCGGCATCGTCGAGCTCGCCCGAGACACTGCCGACAAGATAGCCTGTCATCAGTTCCTGCATCGCTTCGTACCGCGCGAAGGGATCGTCGTCGCGCGCGGCGAGGAAGACAAGTTCGTCGCGCGGAACATCACGGTCGATGGAGACCGGCGCCGAAAAGCCGCGATTGATCGAGAGCACGGGTCTGGTCGCAAAGCCGTCGAAGGAAAATTGTGCGGTCTCGCTATCGAGCACTACCAGTTCTTCACCCGCGTGATTGCCACTCTCACGGTCGAACAACGCCAAGCTGAGCGGGATAGGCATCGGCTGCTTGTCGGGCTGGCCTGGCGTCGCAGGTACGGTTTGCGTCAGCGTGAGCGTGGCGGTCTGGCCTTCATGTGTCAGCCGCGCGGCAACCTTGGGGGTCCCAGCCTGCGAGTACCATAGCCGGAACTGCGCAAGATCCAGATCAGCGCCGTCCTCCATCGCGCGAACGAAGTCCTCGCAGGTCGCCGCTTCGCCATCGTGGCGCTCGAAGTAGAGATCGGTGCCGCGGCGGAAGGCTTCCTCGCCTGCCATCGTCCGCATCATGCGAATGACCTCGGCGCCCTTGTTATAGACAGTGGCAGTGTAGAAATTGCTGATTTCGCGATACGAATCCGGACGGATCGGATGAGCCAGCGGCCCCGAATCCTCGGGAAACTGCACACCGCGCAACACGCGCACATCCTCGATCCGCTTGACCGGCGCGCTGCCCATTTGCGCGCTGAACAGCTGGTCGCGCAGTACCGTGAAGCCTTCCTTGAGGCTCAGCTGGAACCAGTCGCGGCAGGTTACCCTATTGCCCGACCAGTTATGGAAATACTCATGGCCGATTACGCCTTCGATCCCGTCGTAATCGCCATCGGTGGCGGTCTCGGGGTCGGCAAGGACGTATTTGGTGTTGAAGATGTTGAGGCCCTTGTTCTCCATCGCCCCCATGTTGAAATCGGATACGGCGACGATGTTGAACAGGTCGAGATCGTATTCGCGCCCGAAGACTTCCTCATCCCAGCGCATCGAGCGCTTGAGGCTTTCCATCGCGTGCTCGGTCCGGTCGAGATCGCCGTCGCGGACATAGACGTTGAGCTCCACCTTGCGGCCGTTCATGGTCGTGAAGCTGTCGCTGCGGGCGACAAGATCGCCAGCGACGAGTGCGAAGAGATAGGACGGCTTGGGCCACGGATCGTGCCATTCGGCCCAGTGCGTATCGCCTTCCTCGCCCTGATCCGTCCGGTTGCCGTTGCAGAGC
>Ga0208453_100241_pt1 | contig 10152 bp, 6 predicted proteins | sample Virmet3737_250_FD_185738 | JGI IMG/M metagenome (GOLD analysis project Ga0208453, IMG submission 185738) | Marine viral communities from the Southern Atlantic ocean transect to study dissolved organic matter and carbon cycling - metaG 3737_250... | ecosystem: Environmental > Aquatic > Marine >...
GTTCACGGTCGACTACTTCAACATCAAGGTTGAAGACGCGATCACGACTCCGACGGTCAACGACCTTGTCGGCGGTTGTTACGACGCACCGAGCGCGGACAATCCGTTCTGCTCGCTGATCGTTCGTGGTGCTGCGACCGGTGGTCTCGACGGTTCGCCGAACGAAGTTCCCGGGCTGCTGCTCAGCCTGTCGAACCTCGGCACGATCAAGACGGATGGTATCGACGTCAGCATGCGCTATCGCACGAGCCTGACCGACGATATCGGCTTCCGCTTCTCGACCGACGGCACCTGGACGAACCGCAACGAATTCCAGGCAACCCCGACCTCGGTCAACCGTGAGTGCGTAAGCTACTACTCGGTCAACTGCGGCTCGATCCAGCCTGAGTTCGTGTTCAACACCCGCGCGACCTTCTCGTTCTACGACGAGGTGGATGTGTCGCTGCTGTGGCGCTACCTCGACGGCGTCGAGTTCGAACCGCTCCAGCGTGCGGAAAGCGGCGACGCTTTCGTCGGCACCCTGCCCGAAGGCACCGGTCCGGTGGCTGGCCAGGAAGTGGACTTCAACACCATTCCGGCTGAAAGCTACTTCGACCTGAGCCTGCGTTGGATGGCGACCGAAAACTTCGAGTTCGTCTTCACCGTGCAGAACCTGCTCGACAACAAGCCGACCATCGTTGGCTCGGACATCGGTTCGACCGCGTACAACTCGGGTAACATCTACCCGTCGACCTACGACGCCCTCGGCCGTCGTTATGCTGCAGCGGTGAAGCTTCGCTTCTAGTCGCAGATCAACTGAACAAGAGAGGGGCGGTGTTTTCACCGCCCCTTTTTTTATTTGAAATCGGTGCTATCATGAACGCGGATCGGAATAGAATGGGTAGGACAAATTCCTTTTTGACGACTTGAACAAAGGCATTTGGATTCCCGATTCAGCCGTGCACTTCTTTGTGAAGGCACTAGCAGATGGACCGAGAACTTACCGGGTTCACACGCGAACGCGAAGGGATCAAAAAATGCGCAGAAAGTTTCTTGGAGTCTTGTACTGTGCAGCGATCATTGTTTCGCCTGCTCCTCTCTCCGCCGGCGACGAGGGAGCCGAACCCGCTCGCGATGAGCAAGGCAAGATCACTGACAGGCGTCATCCCGACTATGTGAAGTGTCGCACCGAATCGGTAGCCGGATCACGAGCCAAGAAGCGCCGTATCTGCCTCACGAATGAACAATGGGCCGAAGTGGCACGACAAGGCCGGAGCATGGCAACCGCGATTGTCGAAGGCAGTCGAGCAGGGATCGACTGGGAAGCGGTCCAGCAGAACAAGCGCGGTTCACCCTGCCAGCAATTCGTGTGCTGATCGGATTGGACAGGCCGGGTGTTGCCAAGCGACGCGCCTGACGGCGCGCTCTACGATCCGGCCCGGGAGAGTGGGGGCGGATAGGCACATCCGGGGCTGCGGTCGGCGACGGCGAGACGCCGCGTCGTATATCGTTGACTCCCCCCATGGAAAATCGGTTCTTCGCTCGAACAAGATGTGCAATGCATCATCGTAGATGAGGAGGTGAAGATGAAGAAGATTTGTGCTTTGGCCTGTACTGCGCTCATGTTTGCGGGAGTGCCGGCATCTGCTCAGCAGGGCACTGGAGAGCCTGCGCGCGATGCGGAGGGTAAAATTACCGATGAGAAGCATCCGGACTACATTCTTTGTCGGACCGAGTCTGTCATCGGCTCGCGAGCCAAGAAGCGCCGTGTCTGCCTGACCAATCGGGAATGGGCGCGTGTCGCACGCGAAGGCCGCGGCCTTGCGAGCGCGATGGCGGAGAAGAATTCCTCCGGGCTGATTACGAACTGACGACGTTCGGCGTTCACGCCGTTCGAGGCCGACCGGGGGTTCCGAGGCCCCATGAGGGCCACGCCATGCTCGGCCGGGAGGATACAAAGCCAGATTCCGGTCTTTGACAAGGCCGCCGTTGCAAAAGGCGACCATGGTGCTCGAGCACTTGTACTGCCCTTTGGTGCTGACCTTGCGGCCCAGGGAGGCGAGACGCAGGATCAGTTCCCCGAAGCGGAAGCGGTTACCGAACAGAAAGCCAAGACCAGCGACAGGATGATCTGCAAGACTGTCCGCAGCGTTCGTTCGCGTGCAATCAAGAACGAAGTTTGCATGACGAAGAAGCAGTGGCTGGCCGCAGCCCGACAGGGCAATGGTCTTGCACGCTCGATCGTGAGGGGTGCGGCGAGTGGCCAGTGGGACGTCCTGGACCGCGACGACGGCGCCACCTGAGCCCTGCGTCTCAGCGCAAGGCGGAGGACACCGGCGCGACATCGAGTCCGATGCCGTCCGCCACCACCCTCACCCATTCGGCGACCTTGGCGATCTCGTCGCTGTTGGCCTCGCGCGTCGCGGCGATTTGCCGCTCGCGGTCGCTGCGGGAATAGGACGTCGATTCCTTCGAGTTTCGCGTGAAAGCCGGTCCCGCTGCGATCGCCGCGCTATCTTCTGGGCCGGGGTGTAATTCGAAGCGGGCGAAGAATTTCGCAACCGTCTCGGCCGGTTCCGCCAACAGGCTGCGGCTGTCGCAGATCCCGAGACGCCCGGCGCCGAACCGGTCCTGCATTTTCCGGTAAATTGAATGGTGCGAAAGCCAGCCCAGGCCGGCGACCTGCAGATCGGTCAGTTCGAACATCTCATCGGGCGCAAATTGCTGCGCCAGAACGCCATCCTGCATCTGGCCGATCATTGCCTGTCGCACCCAGCGGCGTCCCCACAGGCCCTTTACCGCGATTGAGGCAAGGAAGTCCTCGATCGGCGCATAGAGCAGGATTGCATGCGCATCCGCGCGCAGCCCCATGATGGCAGGCGCGAGCGAGTTCACGATATTCGAGGGTTTGACCACGACCGCGCGGTCATCGCCGAACGGCCGCGCGAGCAGCGCAAGCGCCATATCGAGCACCGCAGCGATCTTTGCCGGCTGCGCCCCTCGCCGCCGCCAACCGACGACGTCGTTGAGCACCACCGGCTCGACCAGCCCCATCGAATAGCCGGGGGCATCGAACATGCGTGCCACCAGGGTCGAACAGCAATAGGCCGAATGGAACACGAAGTGGATCGGAGCTGCGGGCAGGGCCCGCCGGTCGATCCGTTCAAGCGGTATGACGCGTTCCGCTCCGGTATCGGGCAGATGCTCGTCGGTCAGGAACGCGGCCTCGCGTTGCACGTCGCGCGGGACATGCCGAAAGCGGAAGCTGCCGTTCGTCTCGTCATAACGATGCGGCAGCCATTCCGCATCCTGCAGGATATCCTGATCTGTGATCATGGTGCGGTGGGCCTGCCCTCAGCGGATGCGGGTCACGCCCTTGAACCCCGTCTTGTCCGCAATTCGCACGCGATATCCGCCGGTAGCGCTTTCGCTGATCGTCACCTCCAACCCGACGCGGAAGCGCGCCCGCAGACCGCCGCTCGAGAGCACCTGCCAGACCTGTCCGTTGTCGAGCGCGATCGTCGTTTGCCCGGTCCGCAGGTTCGCATCCACCGCCGCGATCGTTGCGGTGAGTTCGGCCATCCGGGACCCCGAGGAATCCACCGGAAGGCCGAACCGTTCGCGCCGGTATTGCTGGCGCTTTTCCTGCAATTCCTCGTCCACCCCGTACTGCGTGTCGAGCGCCTGGTCGTAGCACGCCAGCCGCTCGTCATCGCTGCCGATGGCGCGGCAGTCGAGCAGTGCCTCGGAGGGCGCGTCCTTCGCCGACGTCACTGCCGGGAACGCCAGGGTGCATATCGCTGCAAGCCCGACGGAAGCCGCGGCCATGTACCAGGAGCGATTGCCCATCGTGCGCGAACCTGCGCGTGATGAGGCCAGACGATCAGGACGAAGCAGCATGCATTGATTTCCTAGAAAGCGTGGGCGTCAGAACCGCCACGAGACTATCAGATCGCAGCCCGCCGACAAGCCGCGGCGCACGGTCGGGACCGGTGATTGTCGTGCAGATGGATGCCTCTGTAGCAAATGATGTGTCATTTTCATTGCAGTTCGGGGCAAACCTCATGCGAGTTTTCCCTTACGGAAGCTAAAGCATTGCCACGTTCGGAAGTTTTGGTTCTCATGCACGCGTGCAATCATGCACGGTCGCAATCAGGGAACCACAACATGACCTCCACCCCCCCGTTCGCACGGGGCCGGCGGCTTGCGCTCTTCACGAGCGCGGGTATCGCCGCCCTGGCCGTTTCGACACCTGCCTTCGCGCAGGATGCCGACGACACCATCGTCGACGAACAGGCCGCAGCCGCTCCCGAGGCCGATAATGCCATCGTCGTGACGGGTTCGCGTATCCGCCGCCCCAACCGCGACACGCTCGAGCCCTCGATCGTCGTCAACGCCGACCAGATCGAAGAACGCGGTCTGACCAATGTCGGCGAAGTGCTCAACGAACAGCCCGCTTTCGGTCCGCCCGCCAGCAGCGCGGTCGGCGGCCAGTCGGGTTCCTTCGGTTCGGGCCAGAGCTTCATCAACTTCTTCGGTCTGGGCTCGCAGCGCACGCTGACGCTGGTCAACAGCCGCCGCTACGTCAGCTCGAACACCGCTTCGATCTTCGGCCCCGTGGCAGCCGGTTCGCAGGTCGATCTCAACACGATCCCCACGCTGATGGTCGACCGTCTTGAAACCATCGCCGTCGGCGGCGCACCGATTTACGGTGCCGATGCCATCGCCGGCACCGTGAACATCATCCTCAAGGACCGCTTCGAAGGCGTCCGCTTCGACGCGCAGATGGGCATTGCCGAAGAAGGCGATGCGCAAGAATACCGTCTGGGTGCAATGGTTGGCACCAGCTTCGCCGATGGTCGCGGCAACGTGGTTGCAGCGGTCGAGTACAACAACACCGAAGGCCTGCTGTACACCGATCGTGAACGCACGGCACAGGGGCTGTTCTACGCCGCTCCCAATGATCCGAACTCGCCGTTCGACAACGTCGTCATCAGCGATCGCCGTATCCCGATCCTCAGCGAATTCGGCGCTCCGACGACTGCCGATATCGTGCCCGGCTTCGGCTTCGACATCACCGACGGCAGCGGCAACACGCTGGTGTTCGATGCCAATGGCAACCTCACCCCGCTGGACTTCGGCGAACGCTACGGTGTGGTGAACTCCGCCGGCGGCAACGGCTTCAGCCTTCTCCCGGTCTCGAACCTGCTCTCGCCGGTCGAGCGCTATCTCGGCGCGCTCACCGCTACCTACGACGTAACCGATTCGATCACGGCCTTCCTCGAAGGACAGTACGCCAATTCGAAGGGTACCGAACTGCGCTCGCAGCCGGTTTACAACACCTGGCTGTTCGACGATGCGGGCACGCCCGACGGCAATCTGATCGTGCCGTTGAGCAACCCGTTCCTGTCGGACGAAGCCCGTGCAACCATTGGCGCGCAGCTTCCCGCGGGCCAGGACTTCTTCTACCTCGGCCGCGCCAACACCGACCTGATCGCCGGTGAAGGCTCGTCGGAAGTCGAAGTCTATCGTGTTGTCGCCGGTCTGCGTGGCGATTTCTACCTCGGTTCGCGCAATCTGAACTGGGAAGTCTCGGGCCTCTACGGTCGTTCGCGTACCGAGGGTCGCAGCCGCGAACTGGTGCAGCAGAACTTCGAGAACGCCCTGGCTGGCTGCCCGGCCGGAGCAGACAGTTCGCCGATCGCGACGATCAGCGACATCTGCGCCCCGTTCAACCCGTTCGGCAACCAGAACACGCAGGCCGTGGCGGATTACGTCACGACTATCGCCAACCCGACCGCGACCAACGAACAGTATGATTTCATCGCCACCATCGGCGGCGACCTGTTCAATATCTGGAGCGGCCCGGTCGGTTTCTCGATCGGTTACGAGCACCGTGACGAATCGGCGGACTTCGATCCGGGTGCGTTCTTCTTCGGCCAGCCCGACCCGGCCGACCCGGATGCACCGCGCACCCAGTTCGGTCGCTCGATCCCGATCGATCCGGTCTCAGGTTCGTACAACACCGACGAAGTGTTCGGCGAACTCCAGATCCCGCTTGTTTCGCCGACGATGGACGTTCCGTTCGTCAACCTGCTCGAAGCCAAGGGCGCCATTCGTTACGTCGATAACTCGCTCACCGGCGGGGATATCACCTGGACGGCCGGCGGGCGCTGGAAGCCGGTTGAAGATTTCGCGATCCGCGGCAACTTCACCCGTTCGATCCGCGCACCTGCGATCACCGAACTGTTCAACCCGAACAGCGCGATCTTCACCACCGCGGACGATCCGTGCGATGCACGTTTCATCAACGCTGGACCGAACCCGGCCCAGCGTGCGGCGAACTGTGCTGCGGACGGACTGCCGGCCAATTTCACCTCGAACATCGTCGACTTCACGACGCGCGGTTCGCTTTCGGGCAACACCGAACTCGAGAATGAAACGGCCGACAGCTGGACTATCGGTGCGGTTTTCACACCGACCTTCGCTCCGGGCCTGACCCTGTCGGTCGACTGGGTCGATATCGCTCTTGAAGGTGCGATCCAGAGTGTGGACGCCGAAGGCACGCTGGAAGCATGCTACGATGCCAACGACTTCCCCAACTCGGCTTGCGATCGCATCGATCGCGACGGGGCGGGCCAGGTCGAATTCATCCGCACCGGCTACCTCAATGTCGCATCCTATGACTACCAGGGCGTGATTGCGGACCTGCGCTGGACCGAGGCAACGCCGTTCCTCGGCGCTGACAGCCGCATCAGCCTGCGTGGTTCGTACCAGTACATCGACAAGCTCGAGCAGCAGGTCGGGACGGGCGATCTCTCGACGTTCCGTGGAAGCCCGGGCTATTCGAAGCACCAGGCTACCGTCGGCGTGACTTACGAGAACAACGGTTTCGGCGCATTCACGCAGATCCAGTACATCGGCGAAAACGTCGTTGATCCGGATGCGGCACCGACCTCGTACCAGTTCTTCGAGCGCGACGAGATCGTTTACATGGACGCTGGCATCAGCTTCCGCACCGAAAACGACTTCACCTTCCGCTTCATCGTCGAGAACCTGTTCGACCGTAGCGCGCCCTACCCGGCGCCGACCGGTGGTGGCCTGACCACCTATTTCGACGGGATCATGGGTCGCTACTTCAAGGTAGCCGCAACATTCGGCTTCTGATCCAAATCGGAATCCTAAAAGAAAGGGCCCCGGGAAACCGGGGCCCTTTTTCGTTTCCGCATCGGGTCCGACGCGGTCAGGTGATCGTCATCGCCAGTTCGCCGTCGCCTTCGTCGATCGCGACCTTTGCGCCGTCGGGCACCTTGCCGGCGAGGATCATGTCCGCCAGCGGGTCCTGCACGTAGCGCTGCACCGCGCGCTTGAGCGGGCGCGCGCCATAGACCGGGTCGTAACCCACGCGGCCGAGCCATTTCTTCGCCGCCTCGGTCAGGTCGAGCACGATCTTGCGGTCCTTGAGCAGCTTCTGCACCCGTGCGACCTGGATATCGACGATCGGCGCCATGTGCTCATGCGCAAGCCGGTGGAACAGGATGATCTCGTCCAGCCGGTTGAGGAACTCGGGGCGGAAATGCCCGCGCACCACGTCCATCACCTGCGGTTCGACATCCTCGACCTTCTGGCCGTCGTCCATATTGGCGAGATACTGGCTGCCGAGGTTCGAGGTCAGGATGATCAGCGTGTTGCTGAAATCGACCACGCGGCCCTGCCCGTCGGTCAGCCGCCCGTCGTCGAGCACCTGCAGCAGCACGTTGAAGACGTCGCTATGCGCCTTCTCGACTTCGTCGAACAGCACCACCTGGTAGGGGCGCCGGCGCACCGCTTCGGTCAGCACGCCGCCTTCCTCGTAACCGACATAGCCTGGAGGCGCGCCGATCAGCCGGGCAACCGCGTGCTTCTCCATGAACTCGCTCATGTCGATGCGCACCATCGCGCTGTCGTCGTCGAACAGGAAGCCGGCAAGCGCCTTGGTCAGTTCGGTCTTGCCCACGCCGGTCGGCCCGAGGAACAGGAAGCTGCCCAGCGGGCGCCCCGGATCCTGGAGGCCCGCGCGCGCGCGGCGCACGGCCTTGGACACCGCGTCGATCGCCTGGCTCTGGCCGATCACCCGCTTGGCGAGGATGTTCTCCATGTCGAGCAGCTTCTCGCGCTCGCCTTCCATCATCCGGTCGACGGGAATGCCCGTCCAGCGGCTGACGACACCGGCGATATCGTCTTCGGTGACCTCTTCCTTGAGCAGCGCATTGTCGGTGTGGCCCGAGGCTTCCGCGAGCTTCTTCTCCAGCTCGGGGATTCGCCCGTATTGCAGCTCGCCCGCCTTCTGCAGGTCACCGCCGCGCTGCGCCTGTTCGAGTTCGATCCGCGCCTGGTCGAGGTCTTCCTTGATCCGCGCTTCGGCGTGGATCTTGTCGCGTTCGTTCTGCCAGCGCGTGGTCAGCTCGCTCGATTGCTGTTCGAGTTCGGACAGTTCCTTGCGCAGGTTTTCGAGCCGGTCCTTCGACGCGGTGTCGGTTTCCTTCTGCAGCGCCTGTTCCTCGATCCGCAGCTGGATGATGCGGCGGTCGAGGTTCTCGATTTCCTCGGGCTTGCTTTCAACTTCCATGCGGATGCGGCTGGCGGCCTCGTCCATCAGGTCGATCGCCTTGTCGGGCAGGAAGCGGTTCTGGATATAGCGGTTGGACAGCTGCGCCGCAGCGACGATCGCGCCATCGGTGATGCGCACACCGTGGTGCAGTTCGTACTTGTCCTTGATCCCGCGCAGGATCGATACCGTGTCCTCGACGCTGGGCTCGTCGATGAAAACCGGCTGGAAGCGCCGCTGCAGCGCGGGGTCCTTCTCGACATATTTCTGGTATTCGTCGAGCGTGGTCGCGCCGATGCAATGCAGTTCGCCGCGGCTGAGCGCGGGCTTGAGCAGATTGCCCGCATCCATGCTGCCCTCGCTCGCGCCCGCACCGATCAGCGTGTGCATTTCGTCGATGAACAGGATGATCTGCCCCTCGGCGCCCTTTACTTCGTCGAGCACCGCCTTGAGCCGTTCCTCGAACTCGCCGCGGTACTTCGCGCCGGCGATGAGCGAGCCCATGTCGAGCGCCATCAGAGTGCGGCCCTTGAGGCTGTCGGGGACATCGCCATTGGCGATACGCAGCGCGAGGCCTTCGGCGATCGCGGTCTTGCCGGTGCCGGGTTCGCCGATCAGCGCGGGATTGTTCTTGGTCCGGCGCGCGAGGATCTGCACGGTGCGGCGGATTTCCTCGTCGCGGCCGATGACCGGGTCGAGCTTGCCGTCGCGCGCTGCCTGCGTCAGGTCGCGGGCGTATTTCTTCATCGCGTCGTAGCTTTCTTCCGCGCCCGCGCTGTCGGCGGTGCGGCCGCCGGTCACTTCCTGGATCGCGGCCTCGAGCGCCTTGGCGTCGATCCCCGCCGCTTTCAGTGCCTTACCGGCGTCATTGTCGGCCAGTGCCAGCGCCTGCAGCAACCGCTGGACGGGGACGAAGCTGTCGCCAGCCTTTTCCGCCAGCTGTTCGGCGCTGTCGAGCGCGCGCACCGCGTCATTGTCGAGCCCCGGGGTCGCCTGCGCCCCACCGCCCGAAACCGCCGGCACCTTGGCCAGCGCGTTGTCGACTTCGGTAATCGCCACGCCCGGATTGCCGCCCGCACGCTGGATCAGCTGCGCGGCCATGCCCTGTTCGTCGTCGAGCAGCGCCTTGAGCAAATGCGACGGCGAAATCCGCTGGTGGTTCATGCGGATGGCAACGGTCTGCGCAGCCTGCAGGAAACCCTTGGCGCGGTCGGTGAACTTTTCGAGATTCATGCAAACACCCCAATCACAAATTACCGTCCGAATATGGTGTTGCGATTATGCAACACAAGACCTCGCTGCAAATAAACGAGGTGTGTTAGTCGGATATAGGGGTGCCGCGCGGCTTGTGAAGCCGCCGGGCGACAAATTCAGGCCAGCCGGGCGCCGTCGGGAATGCCAGCTCCGGGCTGCGCCAGCACGATCGCCCCGTCGGCGTCGGGAAAGCCCAGCACGAGGATCTCGGACATCACCGGACCGATCTGGCGCGGCGCGAAGTTGACCACTGCCATCACCCGCTGCCCGACGAGGCCTTCGGGGGTGTAATGTTCGGTAATCTGCGCGGAGCTCTTGCGTTCGCCGATGTC
>Ga0208453_100243_pt1 | contig 10135 bp, 12 predicted proteins | sample Virmet3737_250_FD_185738 | JGI IMG/M metagenome (GOLD analysis project Ga0208453, IMG submission 185738) | Marine viral communities from the Southern Atlantic ocean transect to study dissolved organic matter and carbon cycling - metaG 3737_250... | ecosystem: Environmental > Aquatic > Marine >...
CTGCTTACCATGTGAATGTCCGCTTTCCACGCAATTGCCGAAATTTTCCTGTGAAGCTGGAAGCGTCACAAATAGACGCCGGCACCGCGCGTCTCAGCTCTCCTCCAGCAGCAAAAGCTCGCAGCGGACCACCAGGCGCGGTTCGGGGATTAGGCGATGTTCGACTTCGACAACGCCCGCATCGGCCACCAGCTGGCCGGGGATGGCAAATTCGTGATCGGGCAGCACGGCGACGAATTCTTCGCCGGCCGCCACCGCCTCGTCGCCTGCGAACAGGATTGCGAGGCTGTGCCGCGTGCCCGCAAAGGTGATGCTGGCCCAAGCTTTCTCGGTATGCGTCAACACCTGACCGTGATGCGCGTGGAGGTCGGCCAGCGCGGCGCGCAGGCGATCGGCGGCGGTCCGACGTGCGCGCGGCGCGCGGGGCGGGATTGTTTCATCCGACATGCGCGGTCTCTTGCGGGCGTGCCGCCTCGCGCGCGGCCTCGAACCCGGCCATGAAACCGCGGATGCGCTGTTCGGTGCGGTCGCGCGGTTCGCGGCCCATGCGCAAATCGAGCACGAAGCGCGGGTCATGCGCCGCAAGGCGGCCGAACTTGGTAGCCGCCATCTCGTGGTGGCGGAGGAATTTTTCGACGGATCGGATCAGCATGGCGGGCTCCCCAAATGGCTGCCGGAAGTGGCGATTCGCTGGCTGTGTTCGTTATTTGTTCCAATCCAATTCCTACTTGTCTAGGAAAAATCCTATGCTATGGGAAATTTCTCGCATCCACCGTCCTGCGTGACGCGGGGTGGATGGTGGCGGACTGGAGGACACAGTCTTGTGAGTGACGGAATGACGCCGGACCGCGCGAAGCTGGTCGAACTGGCCGAGGCCGGGCGCACCAGCCTTGCCTCGCTATCCGCCATGCTCGGCCGCAACCCCAGCTATCTGCAGCAATTCGTCCGCAAGGGTTCGCCGCGCAAGCTGGAGGAGGCGGACCGGCGGCGGCTGGCCGAGTTCTTCGGCGTTTCCGAGGTCGCGCTGGGCGCCGATCCCGACCATGTGCGCGCTTCTGCTCCGGACGAGTTCATCACCGTACCCCGCCTCCCGCTCGACGCCTCGGCGGGTCCCGGCGCGTTCTCGGCGGAGGAAATTTCCTTCGACAGCTTCCGCTTCAGCCGCCGCTGGCTGCGCGAAATGGGGCTGGAGGGCGCCGATCTCACCGCGATCCGGGTGGAGGGCGACAGCATGGAACCGACCCTGCGCAGCGGCGACGAGATCTTTGTCGACCGCAACAAGCGTTCGGGCGAGGGCATCCACGTCGTGCGCATCGGCGATGCGCTGCACGTCAAGCAGGTCCAGGCCAGCGCGCCGGGCCGCATTGCGCTGATCAGCGCCAACGACAGCTATGCCCCGATCGACCTCGCGCGCGAAGAGGTCGAGGTGATCGGCCGGGTTGTCTGGAAAGGGGGGCGGGTGTGACCCGCCGCCCGATCACGAAGGGCGCTTGACGTAATCGTCCGAGCGCAGCGTCAGCATGTAGTCGGCAACCAGTTCGATATCTTCTTCGACCAGGTCGGCATCCATCTGCATCGGGTAATTGTGCGCATCCGACAGGAAGGTCACCAGCGTCGCGCGCGTCAGGCCCGGGCTGTTGGCGATGTCGGCAAAGCCGGGGGCCTGCGGGTCGAGCGACACCGTATCGCTCGTCACGGCATGGCATTCCCCGCACACGCCGGTAACGAAGTCGGGCGCGGGCGCTGCGGCGCTGGCCACGGCGCCGCCCGGCGGGGCGGGGCGATCGGGATAGGTCTGGCATGCTGCCAGCACCGCGCAGCCCGCCGCGATGGTTGCGATATGCTTCATGAATCTGCTCCTCGACCGCGGTGTTAGCACTTTGCCGCAGATGCGGCTTGTTTTCGATCAAGAAGCCGACCATTTTTGCGGATATATGGAAACCGATACCCAAAAGCCCGCCACTCCGCCCATGAAAGCCGGTATCGTCCCGGTCACGCCGCTGCAGCAGAACTGCTCGCTGATCTGGTGCACCGCGACCAACAAGGGCGCGCTGGTCGATCCCGGCGGCGATCTCGACAAACTCAAGGCGGCGGTCGCCAAGTCGGGCGTGGAACTGGAGAAGATCCTCATCACGCATGGCCATATGGACCATTGCGGCGAGGCGGGCGTGCTGGCGAAGGAATTGGGCCTGCCGATCGAGGGCCCGCACGAGGCGGACCGTTTCTGGATCAGCCGGCTCGAGGAAGACGGCGCGAGATACGGCATGCAGGCCGAGGTGTTCGAACCCGATCGCTGGCTGGTTGATGGCGACACGGTCACCGTGGGCGAACTGACGCTCGAGGTGATCCATTGCCCCGGCCATACGCCGGGCCATGTCGTGTTCTTCAACCGGCCGAGCAAGTTTGCCATCGTCGGCGACGTCTTGTTCCAGGGCAGCATCGGGCGCACTGATTTCCCGATGGGCAACCACCAGGACCTGATCGACGCGATCACGCAGAAACTGTGGCCGCTCGGCAATGACGTGACCTTCATTCCCGGTCACGGGCCGACCAGCACCTTCGGCCAGGAACGCCAGACCAACGCCTTCGTGAGCGATTACGCGTTGAGTTGATATTTGTGGGGTGCGCTATCGACCTCCGTCGATAGCTTGCGCAAGGTCGGGACGGATGTCCCGACCGTACGCCGCAAAATTTCCTTCTCTTACATCACGCCAAGCGTGATCAGCACCGCAACCACCGCGAGGCCGAGCAGCGTCAGCATCGTCACCAGCGTGCCGATCATGCGCGGCTTGGTCGCGCCTTCGCCGTCCATGCCGAAGCCGTGCGCCACGCGGCCAAGCATGTAGATCGCCGCCACCCAGGCCAGCCAGGGATCGCCCTTGCCGGTCAGTTCGATGGCCGCAATCAGCACCAGGACGAACGGTGTGTTCTCGACGAAATTGAGCTGCGCGCGCATCCGCCGCGTCAGCGGACCGCCCGCATCGTCGCCGTGGATGGTCTTGGTCGCGCCGCGCATCTGCCCGACTCGCATCGCAAGCCACAGGTTGATGATCGCCGCTGCAGCCGCCGCGGTCAGTGTAACCGGCAGGATAATGCCCATGTTTCTCTCCCTCGCGTTCCCCGTGAACGCTACCCGCCTGCGTGCTAGGGCGAAGCCCGCCGCCGTGCAATCCCGCCGCGGCATGCGGAATCGGGTTGCATCGCCTGCAAATTTGGCTATTACGCGCGCCTTCACCGTCACGGTCGGGATTTTCGGGTTCACGCGCTCTTGCAGCGTGCCGGACCATCCCCTAGGGCGGCCACCGAAATTGATTGTAATTGTTTGAGGAACAGGTGCCGCCATGGCCGTCCCCAAGAGGAAAGTATCGCCCCACCGTCGCGGCAACCGCCGCTCGCATGATTCGCTCAAGGTCGAAGCTCATCACGAGTGCTCGAACTGCGGCGAACTCAAGCGGCCGCACAATCTGTGCCCGCACTGCGGATATTACAACGGCCGCGAAATCATCGCCGTCGGTCTGTAAGACCGTCAGCCAAGCCGGAGACAGCGCATGAGCCTGCCGCGTATCGCCGTCGATGCGATGGGCGGTGATGAAGGTGTGCGCGTCATGGTGGAAGGCGCCGCGCTTGCGCGTCGCCGCCACGACAAGTTCCAGTTCCTGCTGGTTGGCGACGAAACACGCATCAAGGCCGCGCTCGATACGCACCCCGGCATGGCCGGGGCGTCCGAGATCCTGCATTGCACCGACGTGGTCGGCGGCGACGAGCTGCCAAGCCGCGCCTTGCGCCGCGCCAAGACCACCAGCATGGGCCTTGCGGTCAATGCGGTGAAGCAGGGCGATGCCGGCGCCGCGGTGTCGGGCGGCAACACCGGCGCGCTGATGGCGATGAGCAAGCTCGCGCTGCGCACCATGCCCGGGCTCGACCGGCCAGCGCTGGCCGCGCTGCTGCCGACGCTGACCGACGACGATGTCGTCATGCTCGACCTCGGCGCCAATCGTGAATGCGACGCGCGCAACCTCATCCAGTTCGCCATCATGGGCGCGGCCTATTCGCGCATCGTGACCGGCCGCGAACGCCCGCGCACACGGCTGCTCAACATCGGGACCGAGGAAACCAAGGGCACCGAAGATATCCAGGCCGCCGCCGAGGCGCTGCGCGCCGCCACCGGGCTGGCGATGGATTTCGAAGGCTATGTCGAAGCCGACAAGATCAACCGCGGCGAATGCGACGTGGTGGTCTGCGACGGGTTCTCGGGCAATATTGCATTGAAGGCGATCGAAGGCGCGGCGCGCTTCGTCACCGACCTGCTGCGCAATGCCTTCACCAGCTCGCTGCGCTCGAAGATCGGCTTCCTCGTCTCGCGTCCCGCGACCGATCTGCTGCGCCACCATCTCGACCCCAACAACCACAATGGCGCGGTCTTCCTCGGCCTCAACGGCGTGGTGGTGAAAAGCCACGGCAGCGCCAATGCCAAGGGCGTTGCCAATGCGGTGGAAGTCGCCGCGCGGCTGCTGGAGGACGACATCACCAACCGTATCAAACGCGATCTGGGCGAAATCGAAGCGGCGGGCGTTACCGCGAAATGATCCGTTCGGTGATCACCGGCACGGGTTCGGCATTGCCCGCCAAATGCGTCACCAATGCCGATCTCGCCGCCAGGGTGGACACCAGCGACGAATGGATCGTCGAGCGGACCGGCATCCGCCAGCGCTATATCGCGGATGATAGCGAGACGACCTCCACTCTCGCCACCGCGGCAGCGCGCAACGCGCTCGAAGCGGCGGGCGTCGATGCGCAGGAAATCGGCCTGATAGTCCTCGCTACCGCCACTCCCGACCATACCTTCCCCGCCACCGCCACGCAGGTGCAGGCGGCGCTGGGGTGCGGCGGCGGGGTCGCCTTCGACGTGCAGGCCGTGTGCTCGGGCTTTCTCTATGCGCTGGCCACTGCCGATTCGCTGCTGCGGACCGGGATGGCGACAAAGGCGCTGGTGATCGGTTCGGAAACCTTCAGCCGCATTCTCGACTGGGACGATCGCACCACCTGCGTATTGTTCGGCGATGGCGCGGGGGCAGTCGTGCTCGAGGCGCAGGACGTCGCCGCGGACGGCCCCGGCATCCTTGCCAGCCGCCTGCATGCCGATGGGCAGCACAAGGACATGCTCTATGTCGACGGCGGGCCTTCGACCACGGGCACGGTCGGCAAATTGCGCATGAAGGGCCGCGAGGTGTTCCGCCACGCGGTCGTCAATCTCGCCAGCGTGCTCAAGGAAGTGCTCGAGGAATCGGGCACCAAAGCCGCCGATATCGACTGGGTGGTGCCGCACCAGGCCAATGCCCGCATCCTCGATGCCACCGCGCGCAAGCTCGACCTGCCGGCCGAAAAGGTCGTGGTGACAGTCGACCGGCACGCCAACACCTCGGCAGCCTCGGTCCCGCTCGCGCTCGATACCGCGATGCGCGATGGCCGGATCAAGCCCGGCGATCTGGTGATGTTCGAGGCGATGGGCGGCGGCTTCACCTGGGGCGCCTCGCTCGCGCGGATGTAAGGGCAGCCCCGTAGCCGCGGGAACCCGTTTGCCAGCGCGCTGCCAAACCTCTATATTGCTTGGTGAAGTTCGAGTTGGGGTCGCATTCCCGTTCAGGGTCGTTTCTGGGGGAAGGATAGAATGGATATGATGCGCTCCGTAGGCACGCTTACCCGGGCCGATCTGGCCGAGACGATCAACCGCAAGATGGGGCTGTCGCGCGCCGAGTCGCTCGACATGGTCGAAGCGATCCTCGGCAAGATGTGCGATGCGCTGGCCGATGGCGAGAACGTTAAGATTTCGGGCTTCGGCAGCTTCGTGCTGCGCGACAAGAAGGAACGTATCGGCCGCAACCCCAAGACCGGGGTCGAAGTGCCGATCACGCCCCGCCGGGTGATGACCTTCCGCGCCAGCCAGCTGCTCAAGGAGCGGATTGCAAACGGCTGAGGCCGGGACAAGGGTGCGCGATGGCTGAATTCGACGACGGCAAGGAAGAGGGCGCGCTGCGCACCATCGGCGAAGTTGCCCGCGCGACCGGGATCAAGGCGCATGTGCTGCGTTACTGGGAACAGCAGTTCCCCATGCTCAAGCCGCTCACCCGCAGCGGCGGCCGGCGGTACTACCGCCCCGAAGACGTGGCGCTGGTCGAACGCATCGACGCGCTGGTCAATCGCCAGGGCTACACGCTGAAAGGCGCCAAGGCGGCGCTCAAGGGCGCTCCCGATCCGCAGGCAGCCGCGCAGGCTGCCGATCCGCGCACCGCTCCGGTCGATGGCGACCTGGTCGCGCGCCTCAAGTCCATTCGCGCCGACCTCGCGGCTGCGCTGGCAGCCTGAACCCGGCTCAGTCGCTGGGGATCAGCGTCAGTTCGGTCTGGCGCCCGTCGAGGAAGCGCACCGTCTCGCCATCGAAGAACGCGTCTTCCTCCGAACGGAAATCGACCACCTGTCCGCCCCATTCGGGCACCGCGTTGTAGGACGTCAGTTCGATCGACCACGCGGTGTCGGGCTGGAGGATGTACTCGCCGCGCGGATCGCCGTCCTGATTGTCCCAGAACCCGATCGGCGTGCCCGCGCCGTGGCCGTGCAGCCCGATGGGGTGCGAATAGATCGAGGGATCGAGCCCCTCCGCGATCGCCTTGCGCCGCGCGCGGGCGAGGATTTCGTTGCCGCTCGATCCTGCCGCGAAGCTGCCGATCAGCGCGTCCTGAACGCGGTTGGTGGCTGCCAGCCCGGCGCGGAGGCCCGCGGGCGCCTCGCTCTCGCCCGGCTTGAGGACATAGGCGAGATGCTGCGTATCGGTGTTGAGCCGCAGGTAGGTGATGCCGAAATCGGTCCACAGCAGGTCGCCCGGGAGGATCACCGTATCGCCGCGGAGCATCCCTTCGGCGCCCTCGCGCTGGATGCCGACCGAGGGGTGGAACCACGGCGTCAGGCCGTGCGCGGCGAGCGTGTCGCGATACCACCACTGGACATCGGCGGCCGTGGTTTCCCCCGGCGTGATGACCGCGCGCGAGAAAGCCAGCGCGATCAGCGCATGCGCGATTCGCACGACCCCCGGGTAAAGCGCGATCTCGGCGGGTGTGCGCGTTTCGAGCCAGCGGGTCGCCAGCTGCTCGCCCGACACGATCCGCTCGCGGTGCTCGGGCGCGAGCGCCTCCTTCATCATCCGGTACTGGCTCAGCGTCATGCCGTCGCCGAAGCCAGACAGATCGGACGTGTTGATCGCGATGTTCGCCGGATCGCGCTGCGCGATGATGTCCGCCACCGCCTGCCACTGGTCGGGCTGCTGCTCGGGATCCCAGGCCGCCTCGAACAGGTCGCCAAGCCCATAACGGCTGACGGTCAGCCGCTCGATTTCCTGCCCTTCGCCGGGATCGTGGAAGATCAGGATCGTCCGCCGCCGCGCATGCATGCTTTGCGCATCCAGCATCGTCGCAATGACCGGCTCCTCGAAATATTCGCGCGCCATCAGCACCCACATGGCGATGCCCTGTTCGCGCATGATTGCGGGAACGACCGTCTCCAGCCGCTGTGCCAGCACCGCGTCGATCACCTCGGCGCGCGCGCGCATGGAAAGCAGCGGCGGCATGGCGGGGGCCGCCTGTTCGGTTTCGCTCATGCCGATCTGCGTCGGCGCGGCGGACGCGGCAGCGAGCGCGGCGGGGCTGTGGGCGGCGCAGCCCAGCAGCAGAGCGGCAAGTGGCAGGCGCAGCGACATCATCGAATTCTCCCCCGTGGCAGCGCGGCTATTCGGCCGCGAGCAGTTCTTCGGCCGCGCCCAGATCGACGCTGACCAGCCGGCTGACGCCCTTCTCGATCATGGTCACACCGAACAGCCGGTGCATCCGGCTCATCGTCACCGCATTGTGCGTCACGATCAGATAGCGGGTCTGCGTCTCGCGCGTCATCGCGTCGAGCAGGTCGCAGAAGCGGTCGATATTGGCATCGTCCAGTGGCGCATCGACCTCGTCGAGCACGCAGATCGGCGCCGGATTGGTCAGAAACAGCGCGAAGATCAGCGCGGTCGCGGTCAGCGCCTGTTCGCCGCCCGACAGCAGCGTGAGCGATTGCAGCTTCTTGCCCGGCGGCTGCGCGAAGATCTCGAGGCCCGCTTCGAGCGGATCGTCGCTGTCGATCAGCGCGAGATGCGCTTCACCACCTTCGAACAGTCGCATGAACAAGCGCTTGAAGTGGTCGTTGACCTGTTCGAACGCGGCGCGCAGGCGTTCGCGCCCCTCGCGGTTGAGATTGCCGATCGACCCGCGCAGCCGGCTGACCGCTTCGCGCAGTTCCTCCTGCTCGGCGGCATTGCTGCCATGCTCGCTCTCGATCCGTTCGAGCTCTTCGGCGGCCACCAGATTGACCGGACCGATCCGCTCGCGGCTGGCGGTGAGCCGGTCCATCTCCTCGCTCTCCGCCTCCGCTGCGGCAATCGCTTCCTCGTCGAATTCATAGCGCTGCGGCAGCAGCGGGGGCGGGCACTGGAAACGCTCTCCCGACACCCGCGCCATCTCGATCCGGCGGCCATCCTGGTTCTCGGCGCGCTCGGCCAGGCCGGCGCGGCTTTCGCGCGCCCTGGCCAGCGCTTCATTGGCTGCGGAAAAGTCCTTGTCTGCCTGCTGCGCCTGCGCGCTGGCGGCGCTGACCGCCTGTTCGGCTTCCGAAAGCGCGCGCGTCAATCGCTCGCGGACTTGGTCTCCCTGTTCGATCTCGCGCATCAGCCCTTCGGGCTTGGCCGCGGTCACCGCGCGTTCCTGCTCTATTTCCTCGGCACGGATTTCCATGTCGGACAGCCGCCGCGCGGCATCGCCGCTGCGCGCCTGCCAATTGGCCATGTCGCTGCGCTGGGCTGCGGCGCGCTCGCGTGCGACCGCCAGCGCCTGGTCGTGGCTGGCGAGTTCGGCGGCACGCGCCTGCAAGGTCGCCCGCGCCGCCTCGTTCTTTGCGCGCGCGGCTTCGAGCGCGGCGCGCCCCGCTGCGGGATCGGGCAGCGCGTCGCGCCGCGCCTGCGCGGCATCGAGTTCGGCGGTAGCCGCGGCGATCAGCTCGCCCTGTTCGTTTTCGCTGCGTGCGAGTTCCTCGAGCCGCGCGGCCAGCCGTTCGCGCGCCGCCTCGGCCTGGTCGAGCGTGCGCAGCGCCTGGCGTTCGGCATCCGCAGCGCCCGCCAGCTCGCGTTCGCGCGCGACAAGATCGCGCTGCAACCGCGCCAGTTCCTCGCCCGCGGTGTCGAGCGCGGCCTGTGCGCCGTCTGCAGCTTCGCGCAGCGCGGGCAGGCGCGCATCGAGCTCGGCAAAGCGGTTTTCCGCCTCCAGCCGCGCGGCTTCGGCCGAACCTTCGCCGCGCACCACTAGCCCGTCCCAGCGGCGCAATTGCCCGTCGGTGGTGACCAGCGCATGGCCCGGCGCGAGCGCGCGGCCGTCATCCTTTTCGGCAACCTGGACCAGCGCCAGCAGCGCGCGCAATTCCTGCGGCGCGCTCTCGACATGCGCGGACAGGCTGCCATCGACGGGCGCGGGTGGTTCGGCCCCGGTCCAGTAGCGCCCCTCGGCATCGCCATCGGGCGCGCCGAGCAAGGCCTTGCCATCGCGCCCCAGCGCCGCCGCCACCGCGCGTTCATAGCCCTTGGCCGCGCGCACGCCGTCGATTGCCTGCTGGCGCCCGCTGCGCTTGGCCGCGGCGCGTTCGCGTGCATCGCGGTCGCGCTTCAGCGCTTCCCATTCGCGCTGGACGCCCGACAGTTCGGCGCGGGCCTCGGCCAGCTGCGACGATGCCGTATCGCGCGCCGCCTGCAATTCCGCCTTGCGCGCCTGCATCGTCTCGATCGTGCCGCGCAGGTCGCCGAGGCGCGTGCCTGCTTCTTCCGCTGCCGCACGCGCCGCGGCGACATCGGCGTCGGGATCCTCGCCCGCCAGCGCGGCGCGTTGTTCGGCCATGCGCCGAGCCTCTGCCTCGACCCGGTCGAGCCGCGTGCGCGCCTGCGCGATCGCAGCTTCGGCGACGCGCCATTCAGCCTCGACCCCGGCATTGTCGGCAGTCGCGCGCGCCAGCGCGAGTTCGGCGGCGCGGCTGTCGCGCTCGGCCTGTTCGCGCCCGCGTTCCAGCGCCG